>ERZ857745.228-NODE-228-length-89105-cov-5.415452_pt1 | contig 89105 bp, 85 predicted proteins | sample MGYA00519699_ERZ857745 | MGnify/ENA primary metagenome ERZ857745 (study PRJEB31778, sample SAMEA3449357) | human gut metagenome | biome: human gut; feature: human-associated habitat; material: faeces | place: United Kingdom | collected 2010/2012 ... | reverse complement strand
TTTGTGCTTTTTGCCGCCGTTCGCTCGGCGGATCTTCCATTGTTTCCATCCAGGCTTCATAGTTGAAAAATTCTGTCCAGGCATCATAAATACAGCCTTTTTTATAAACATCGTAAATAACCTTGCCGATACGGCGGTCACCACGGGCAAGGATACCCTCTAATACGGTCGTTTTGGCATCATGCCATTTGAAAGAAAGACTGCGGTGATTATGCTGAATCTTAAATTCATCATTTACGATATGTGCCTTTGTTTTGTATTCGTCCTCCTCACACATAGAAGCCCACTGGAATGGGGTAAATGGCTTTGGAACGAAGAAAGAGGCACTTGCACCTACGGAAATACGTCCATGACGGTACTCGGCATCCATGCTGTAATAATTCATCGCGATTTTCTCTGCAAGATGAGCAATACCCTTAATATCTTCTTCCGTTTCTGTAGGAAGTCCCATCATAAAGTAAAGCTTTACCTTGCTCCAGCCGCCTTTAAACGCCTCCATCGCACCGTGAAGAATTACTTCTTCGGTAAGTCCCTTATTAATTACATCACGCATTCTCTGCGTCCCAGCTTCTGGTGCAAAAGTAAGGCTGCTCTTTCGTACATCTTGTACTTTACTCATAACATCTAATGAAAAAGCATCAATTCGAAGAGAAGGTAATGCAATATTAATATTCTTAGAACGGTAGTTATCAATCAGATAATTGCAAAGTTCCGGTAAATGGCTGTAATCACTGGAACTTAAAGAGCTTAAAGAAATCTCGTCATTTCCAGTTCCTTTAATTCCCTTAGCAGCAAGCTCTTCTAACATTGGAAGAGCGCGCTCTCTTAATGGACGATAAATCATTCCCGCCTGACAGAAACGACAGCCTCTTGTACATCCACGCTGGATTTCAAGAACACAGCGGTCCTGTGTTACCTTAATGTATGGAACAATCTGTTTCTCAGGATAAAATGTGTTCGTAAGATCCATCTGCACCTGTTTTAAAATCGTTCTTGGAACATCTTCATAAAGCGGCTCAAAAGAAGCAATTGTTCCATCTTCGTTATAAGTTGTCTCATAAAGAGATGGCACATAAATTCCCGGAATATGGGAAGCCTTTCTTAAAAATTCTTTACGGTTGCCGCCGTTCTTCTTATGTTCTTTATATAAATCCATAAGGTCATAATATACGGTTTCACTCTCTCCGATATAAAACATATCAAAGAAATCCGCCAAAGGCTCTGGGTTGTAAGTACAAGGGCCACCGCCAATAACAAATGGAGCATCTTCTCTTCTGTCTTTCGCGTAAATGCCAATCTGACTTAAATCAAGTATCTGCAAAATGTTAGTGTAGCACATCTCATACTGAATCGTAACCGCCAGAAAATCAAACATAAATACAGGGTCTTGACTTTCTAAGGCAAAAAGAGGTATATTTTCCTCACGCATGACTTTATCGAGGTCAACCCACGGTGAAAATACACGCTCACAGTATACATCATCCCTGCGGTTCATTTGATCGTAAATAATCTTCATCCCAAGATGGGACATCCCGATTTCGTACACATCCGGGAAGCACATCGCAAACCTTATTTTCCCTTCCGGGTCCTTCCTTACCATGTTTACTTCATTCCCAATATAACGTACTGGCTTCTCTATTTTTAGCAATATTTCATCACTTAATGCTAAATTATTCATATATTTCCCTTTCGTTATTGTTTATTTTTCACAAAACATACATTTGCTTAAATTTTAATATTTAAGTGATTTTTAATGTGAATTTAAACAAATTTATGCGTCAGTTTTTCTATAATATCAAAAAAATTCACTTTTTGCAAATTCCAGACTCCTTAAAAGTATGTGGACTAAAAAAATCAAAGCACTTCTTTTTTATAATGCAAGTATGTTCTTTCGTCTTTTTATTATAGTTAATTCCCACAAGAAGAATATTTCCATGATAATCTTTCAAAGCATCGGTATATTTCTTGTCTTCAATCTGGGCAATTGCTCCCTGTACATTTTTATCCCATTTTAACTCAATAATCATTGCAGGTTTATCCATATATAGCCCTCTTGGGAGAAAACAAATATCTGCAAATCCCTTACCAGTAGGAAGCTCTTTTATAAGTGTGTAATACTCTCTTGCGAAGTAAAAAGCCAATGTTATCGTACAGCAGACGCACTCACCGATTCCATTACTTCTGTCCAATCCATTGTGCTAATCATGGCATCAACTACAGATTTTGGGTTGTACATAGAATAAATTTGTAGCAGACGTTCTTTCGTTCTGGTAAGTCTGTAGCCATCATACCAAACTTTTGTTTCTTCGAAGTTTCGTTTATATTGTTTACATAATTCATAAACTTCCTTTTCTGTAAAACCAAAAAATTCCGTCATTTCTCTGGGATTTGTCATAGAATACTCTGCAAACATATTTAGTGCCGAATGAGAACCGTACTTTTTAATCGGTAAAATTCCCGTCATATATGCCAGTGCTACATAATCTTTATCATATAACAAACGGATGATTTGTATGCATAAAAATATCCTGCATTACAAATACAAGATACTCGTTATCTACATAATCTGGATATTTCAATTTTAATTCCTTTATTACCCTTTTTTGTAAAATAGCAAGCATTTCGTCTATATCGTGTGTTGCACTTAAAAATTCTTGCATATTTATTTTAATAACATCATACTTATTTTTGTGTTTCTGATAAGAAGGACAGTTCTGTATAAATAAATTATCAAAAAGTTCAGAGGTATCTTCTGCCGTATCATAATAAGCAGCCAGCATATTTGCTGCCATTGATTTTCCGAAACGTCTTGGCCTACTGACACAAACATATTTTTGCTCTGTACATATAACATCATTTGTTTTGGCTATTAAACCACTTTTATCTACATAAATTTTTGAACGTAAACTTCCTTGAAAAGATGTATCTCCCGGATTCAAATAAATTCCCATAGTAAACCTCCTCTCAAAAATCTTTTGTTAAAACTAGTATACTAAGGGATTCGTAAATTTTCAATGTATTTTATTTACGAACGAAATTTAATTCAGATTATTTGCAATCTGCTTCCTGAATGTATATAAAATTGAGAAGATGCACATCATGCAATGCATGATGTGCATCTTACAGTAAGAATACCTCGGTATTGTTGAAAAGATAACTATGTTACTGTTATAACCTCCTGATAGTGCCCTATAATACCGTAATCGGCATATTTAAAAATCAAGGCATCTTTATCCGAGTTGATAGAAACGATACATTCACTTTTTTCTATTCCTTTAACAAAAGCGGCTAGGCCTGAAGCCCCAATAACAATGCAAAGTTTTGGTGAGATAGATTTTCCGGAAATTCCAATCATTCGTTCTACAGGAAGCAGACCATTTTCTACTGCTCGTCTGGTTCCTGCAATTTCAGCATTAATTTGTTTTGCAAATTGCTCAATGAGAGGATATCCATTTTTATCTACACCATTTCCAATAACAATGATTTTTTCTGCCTGCTCCCATCCAACTACAATATTTTTATTTTCCTTTGTATATGCAGTTATATAGTCATTGGACTGTATTTCTACGGGAATTGCTTTCCACGCTGGATAACAAACTTCATCGTATGTAGCCGGAATATTTTTTGCAAGAGTAATTATCCTATGATTTGTTACAGGAATTGCTTTGGAAATATTACCAAGAAAAATATCTTTTTCCCAGGTTTTTACTGTTTCCGAGAAAAAGCTCCCTTTTATATTAGTTGCTAAATGTGTTTTTTCTTGAATTGCATATTTTACAGCAAAACTTCTAGCATAAACTGTAGTTCCAAAAAAGATATAATCGTATGCATTGATTCGGTTATAATCTTTTATGACATCTAATATAGAGGTATCATCTGCATTTTCCGGTAAAAATATATAATAAAAATTTATATTTTTCGGAGCATTAACCTTTTTAGGAAGTTGTTGTTTCGGTATAAAAATGAAGAAATCTATCTTCATTTTTAAAAGTTGTTTTTCTGTAAATGCATCAGCTAAAAAAGAGGAAACGGCCTTAATTTCATGGTTTAAAGTTGTTTTCTCACCAAAAATTATTACTGAAATAGACATAACTAATTTCCTCCTTCCCTGTTTTTTAAAAATTGTTTCCATTCTTTTACAGAAATAAATTGACAGTTTCTCTTATGTTGCCGAAGAGAAAATATTATTTTCTCTTCTTCCAATTCCTTTTCCCAACATTTTTGATGAGGAAGTTGCTGAAGGAAAGGTAGTTTATCTTTTCTTCTTGGTGTTTTTAAACGAACATCCGGTGCTTCACCAATTATTAATACTACAGGCGTTTTTACGGTAGCTGTAATAATCGCTTCATCGGTGTTTCTTTTAATCCAAATATCTGTATTATTTTCTATATGAAAATCAACTACATTGGTAATACAAGGATAATGCATAAATTCCGCAATCTGGGGACCTGTAGTTCCATTTCTTCGGGATGAGCTTTCCTGTCCGACAATGACCACATCTACATTTCCCTGTTCTTTACAATGTTGTTTAAAAACTTCTATAAAGTCCGCATTTCCTTTAGGGATATATTGAAAAATTTCATGAAAACCATGTGCTTTTAAATTTTGAAATTCTTTTTTGATATTTTCTTTTGTCATAAACAAAACATCAGCAACTATGGTAGGATTCGATTCTAAAATTCTTCGCACTAATTCTAATCCTATTTCATCATAGCTATTTTTTTCATATCCGATATATGGAAGAAAACGAAGGTATTCCTCCTCTCTCTCCCATACATCATCGGGAATACTATTATATTCTGCTTCCATTAGACAACAATTTAATATTTTCATTAATCTCACCACAATTCATTGGATATATACAGAGCTTTTTAAAGTTATGCATATTTTATCCATTTTAGTGAACGGTCAACGGCTTCTTTCCATATACTGTATCTTTCTTCTCGTAATGTTGCGTCCATTTGTGGATGGAATACAGCATCTGGTGTTAATATATGCTTTACATCTTCCAGAGAAATTTGATTAATACTTAAAGCTGCCATTAAAGCTGCTCCAAGTGCTGTTGCCTCCAATGTATCTGGTCTTGCCACATCTGCATTACAGTAATCAGCTAACATTTGAAGAAGAAGATTATTTTGTGACGCACCTCCATCTACATTAATGCGATCAATTTTTACTTCACATTCCTTTTCTACAACATCAAGAATATCTTTAATACCAAAAGCAATACACTCTAATGTTGCTCTGGCAATGTGTGCATCGGTAGTTCCTCTTGTAATACCGATAATGGTTCCTCTGGCAGATGGATCATTATGTGGGGAGGTCAATCCTACAAGAGCCGGAACAAAATACACACCATTGGTATCTGGAACAGAAGCTGCCAGAGCCTCAATTTCGCCAGAAGAACGAATAATCTTAAGACCATCTCTAAGCCATTGTACCGCAGAACCGGTGACAGAAACAAATCCTTCTACCATATATGTTAAAGTATCATTTAGTTTCCATGCAATCAAGTTATCTACTCCACCAGAGGCAATCTTACAGGTATTACCGATAGTAATATCCATAAAACTACCTGTACCATTCGTACATTTCATAGTTCCTGCTTCCAGACAACCCTGTGCAAAAAGAGCAGATTGCTGATCAGCGATTGCTCCGGTAATTGGAATCTCTTTGCCAAAAACTTTAGTCACACCATATTCAGAAGCTTCGGAAGCAATAGTAGGAAATAGCTTCAAAGGTACGCCAAGGTTTTGAATAAATTCTTCATTCCAGACACCTTTTTGTACATTAACACATCCACTGCTAGAAGCATTAGAACAAGCAACCGCATGAGTTTTACCCTCTGTTAATTTCCAGATCAGCCATGTATCCATTGTACCATATAATGCGGTTTCTTTTTCGATTGCTTCTTTAACTTCTGGAACATTTTCCATACACCATTTTAAAATTAATCCATTATTATGAGGTGCAATGACTTTTCCAGTTTCCCGCAAAATCTTTTCTTCTCCACCATTTTCTTTTAATTTTTCTGCTACATCACCTGTTCGGGTGTCTTGCCAGACAATAGCATGATACAAAGGTTCTCCGGTATTCTTATCCCAGATTACACAGGTATTTCTCTGTGTAGCGATACCAATACAGGAAATATCCTCTGCTGTTGCTCCAATTTTTTGCATAGCACCCTTACATACTTCCACAGATTTGTTATAGATTTCTGAAGCATCGTGTTCTACACGTATATTATCCGGTGTATATTGGATTAGCTCCTGATAATCTTGTGATACAATTTTAAATTCTTTATCAAATAAAATGCCTCTTGTTCCTGTTGTCCCCTCATCAATTATCATAATATACTTACTCATAATTCCTTCTCCTTTTGTGTTAAGTAAAAATGACAATGTGTTTCTTGGAAGATAACACTGGATAATATCTATTTCTCTACCAGTAAATCTCCTTTATTTAGAATTCCATTTGGATCCATCGCATCTTTTAAGCGATACATTAATTCATACGATGAGCCATGTTCTTGCGGCATCCATTTCGTTCTATACTTTCCGGAACCATGATGATGTGCAATACTTCCTCCATATTTCAATGTTTCTTCCATAATAATTGTTACAATCTTCATATAATCTTCTTGTACATAATCTACCCCCTTGTCCGCCTGGAAAATAAAACGACAGTAAATATTTGTTCCATTCAAATAGCTATGAGAAGAATGTGCCCCTACAAAAGTAATATTTTCGATTTCTTCATTGATTCGAGAAATAATTCCTTCATATATTTTTCCGATTACATCCCAATTTCCAGAAATTTCTGTAGTATCAGAAACGATTCCTTTTAAGTATCTTGTATTTTTATCAATATTTGCACAGCTGTCATTTCTAGTCTTTAACCATACCTCTACCGGTTCTGTGCCTAAATCAAGAAATTCATATTTTTCTGCCAGCGATTGTATGGCTTCTCCTGTAACATCCGCAATTGCTTTTGGTCCTTCTGCGATAAATAAAAGCATAGCATAACCTTCTGGAGCCGGAGCACCCATTAATTCCTGTACTTCATATTCATCATGAAGACGTACCACGGCAGGTTTATATCCGCTAACCATAATTTCTCGGATAAAATCCAGTCCTTTTTGCATTCCAATAACACCATATGCATGCATCCAGCGGTTTTCCGGATGGTATTCATAAAGTTTCATAGAAACTTCTGTAATAAATCCCATTGTTCCTTCTGACCCTATAAAAATATGTCGTAAATCTGGTCCTGTAGAACGTCTTGGAACATTTTTAATTCGTACAACACTTCCATCTGCAAGTACAGCTTCAAGACCGATAATACAATCTTCTACTCCTCCATATAATGTAGAAAACTGCCCTATGCTTCTTGTTGCTGTTAATCCACCCAAGCTGGCTAAAGGAAGAGATTGCGGATAATGTCCTGTAGTATATCCTTGTTTATTTAGTTGTTCTTCCAGATATTCCAAAGGAGTTCCACATTGTGCTGTAACAATATGATTTTTTTTATCGATATTTAAAATATCACACATATCACATCCATCAATAATTACACCACCTTCTGCTGGTTCAATACTCATTGTTACGCTAGAACCGCCAGTTCTTGGAACTACATCAATATGATTTTCATTAAGGAAGGACAGAACTTTTGATACTTCATCTGTATTTTTAGGTTTAATGACGCACATAGCATGTGGTGCCCAGTTTTTTCCATCAGAGCGATGGTATCTACGAAATCCGATATAATCGCGTGATGCTAAAGCAATACTTTCTTCATCAGTAATAACTTTATCCTTTCCGACAATTTCTTGTAATTCCTTGATGATTTTTTTTTGTTGCATAATCTTTTCCTCCTGTTTTTGTTTCAAATTTGTGATATTAAGAAATAATCTGCTGTAATTTTTTTAACAGCTGTTCATTGATTTTATAATATGGATTAACAATTTCTTCCATCAATTCCTGATATAATTTATGATTTTCAGTTGAAGGAAGAAATTCTGTATGATTTTGTCCCATTGCCTTTGCCGCAGCATAAAAATCAGGAAAACATCCTGCACCTACTGCAGCACAAATTGCAGCACCAAGAGAACAAGTTTCTGGTTCTTCCGATTTTTTTACGGAGAGATTAAAGATGTCTGCGATTGCCTGAACAGCCACATAACTTTTACTCCCACCTCCACCGACACGAAGTTCTTTAATTTCTCGATTGGTAGAATGGCACATATCATCTGTACCGATTTTCAATTGCATCATAATTCCTTCTAGAAGGGAGCGAAACATATGTGCCCGTCCATGCCGCATATCAAATCCCATAAATATACCCTTGGCATATGGTTTATCCCATGTACTTTTCCAATCAGGAATTGTAATCAATCCCTCTGCACCAGGAGAAATATGTATGGCCTCTTCATCTAAAAGTTGTTCAATTGTTTTTTTCGGATTATCTTTGTTTAGATTTTTTGCAAAGTTATCCCGAAACCAAGATATTAGCCAAAAGCCTCTGGGAGAAACTGCCTCCGCATTCCAGAATCCTGGAACAGCAGCAGTATAAGTACGATGTTTCGTTACCTTATATTCATCTGCAATATATTGGTCATCAACAAGATTAAGACCGGTCATCGTTCCCATCGTGATGTAAGCTTGACCTTTATTTAATGTTCCACTTCCTAAGATTTCACATTGTTTATCTCCAGCCCCGGCAACTACCGGACAACCAACAGGAAGTCCTGTTTCTTTTGCTGCTTTGTTTGTTATCGTTCCAATAATTTCTCCAGGATTTCGAAAAGTAGCCAATTGACTACGAGTAATAGCCATTCCTTCATAAACAGCAGAATCTTGATATAAATTCCAATGTTCTCTGTCTACAGGCATACCAAGATTATTTCCTAAAGAATCCGCAAATTCGCCCGTAAGTTTATAATGAATATATCCAGAAGTAGTGAAATATTTTTCTACTTTTTCAAATATATCGGGGTACTCTCTCTGCATCCAATTCATTCTGGAATAATTTACAAGAAAATATTGCCATGCATCTAAATTGTCTTTCCATTTATCACTATATTTTTCATTTGATTGCCAACTTCGATCCATCCAACTGATTGGACGGCATAGTTGTTGCCCTTCTTTATCCAGAAAAAATACGGTAGCTCTTTGTGCTGCAATGCCAATAGCTTTAATTGTTCCTGTTGCAGTTTCGGAATTTTTCTTTATTTTTTCTATCAATATTTGACAAGCTGTACAAAGACCTTGATAAACATCTTGATAATCATGGACAATCAATCCTCTTTCGTCAGTCATCAATGCCGGATGTGTAGCTGATGCACTGGCAATTTTTTCACCTTTTAAATTAAATAAAATTGCCCTTGTACTTTGTGTTCCACTATCAATACCAATTACATATTCCTCTGCCATACTCCGTACCTCTAATTTTTTATTTTTTCTAAAATGTTTGTATCTTTTGCTGTAAAATCAATTTCTGTACAATCTTGTTGTTGGGCTTGTGCTAAAATCTGAAGTACCACAGGAAGACAAAATCCTCCTTGACATCTTCCCATACCTGCCCGGGTTCTTCTTTTTATTGCATCGACAGATGTTGGAACTACAGGACTGTCTATAGCATCTAAAATTTCTCCTTTAGTAATGAATTCACATCGACATACAATTTGTCCATAATCGGGATTTTCTTTGATTAACTTATTTTGTTCTTCCAAGCTTAATTTTCGAAATACCCTGCGCTTTGGACGATATGGTTGATAATTTTTTTTTCTTTTATAAGACATACCTTCTTTCTTCATTTCTTCTAAAAGAATATTTTCAACCATTTTAGCAATAGCCGGTGCAGCACTAAGTCCCGGTGATTGTATACCCGCTACATGAATCAATCCGGAAGTGACTTCTGATTTTTCTATAATAAAATCTTCCTTAAAATCTGCTGCCCGTACTCCCGCAAAAGAACGAATAACATCTTTTTCCCCTACTCCTTTATGTTGGCAACAACTTAAAGCATAGGCGATTCCTTCTGCATCGCACGAGGTATCTTCTTTGTTCCATACTTCTTTTGCAGACGGTCCTAAAAGATAATTACCTTCCGGTGTTTTACAACATCCGCCGCCTTTAGATTCTTTGTTTTTTACATTCATCATTCGGTTCTCTAATTTATTACTGACAAAACCTAATTGTGGTTTATAAGGATATGTCTTTGCTTTGTCAAGAAGGACAATCGTTCCTTTTCTTGGATGTATGGTATAAGAAACATCCCCTGCCATTCGAGAAATATCGTCAGCGTAAACTCCGGCAGCATTGATTACATATTTGGTTTCTATGACTCCTCTACTCGTAACCACTGCTTGTATTCGTCCGTCGTGTACAATGTCACATACTTTTGTGTTTAACATAAATTTCACTTGATTTTCAGCAGCATTTTCAGCCAAAGCAATTGTTACTTCATAAGGTTCTACATGTGCCAAACTAGGAAGCCAAACGGCTGCAATTGGGGGATTATCTAATTTTTTAAGTTCAGGTTCGATAGCCATTGCTTCTTCACCCGAAATATACCGTATACCATCTACTCCATTTTCTAAGCCTTTCGTATATCGCCTTTTCAAGGCCGGAAGATATTCTTCTTCCCAGGCAATGTACATTAGCCCATTTCGCTGAAATTCAAACTGTAAATCTTTAGCCCATTCATCGTACATACGATTTCCTAAAATATTGAGTTTATGTTTTAATGTTCCCTTTTTCACGGCATGTCCTGGATGAATGTTTCCATTATTTGCTTTTGATGCACCCACAGAGACATCATTTTCTTTGTCTACAACAATACAATGAAAATCATATTTTGATAACTCTCTAGCAATTCCACAACCGATAACACCTGCACCGATGATGACGACATCTGTTTTTTGAATGATACCTTTTTTTCTACCCTCTTTTGCCATAGATGCATAGTCCTGCGGTGTAATAGTCAGACCTTTTACCGTCATTTCACTGACAACATTCTTAATTTTTGCATCTTCTGCAACAAAATGTCCTACATCAATCAATTGCTCCCATGTTTCACATTCTCCCGATACTGTTGCAATATTCCTTTCATTAATTCTTATCTCAATATTCAATTCGGGAAACTTATCTTTTACTTTTTCATTTATCCTCCTATTTAACGTATTCATAAAAATCCCTCTTTGTCTTTCAATTAGTGTTGTTCGTTATGTCTATTATTATAAGAAAAAATGTCCGTTTTGTCAATAAATATTTCCGATATGTCCGATTGTATATCTTTCTTGTAACAAACAGGACATAAATCTCTTACAAATTTGTTTCTTGTTTTATGTATAATTGTGTTATAATAAGGAAAAAATTAAGAAAAGGGTGCTTATTTATATGAAGAATCATCGGCAGGAACAAATATTAGAAATATTAAAAGAAAAGGGAAAAGTGAACGTACATAATCTTAGTGAGTATTTTTCTGTAACACCTAAAACAATAAGAAGAGATTTGGAATTTCTTGAAGAAAATGGAGAATTAGTTCGAATCCATGGTGGTGCAGAAATGACAAAAACGGATATATTAAGAGATAAACCTTTTGGGGTTCGCCTAAACATAGAAGCAGAAAAAAAAGAAAAAATAGGTAAAGAAGCCGCCATGCTTTTAAAGAATGGGCAACGAATATTTATCGGTGCAGGTTCTACTCTTGATTATCTCTCTTCTTATATTGATAATACAAATCGTTTGTATGTTGTTACAGATTCTATCACTGTTGTGAATCAGCTCAATAATCGAAGTGAGGTAGAGATTTTTATGATTGGCGGTGAAATTACAAAGCACATATTAGGAGCATCTGGGACGATTGCTGAAAATACATTAAAAAATTTTTGGTTTGATATGGCATTTATATCTGCATCGACAGTAGATCAAGAGGGACATCTTTTTCATCGTGGACCGGCTGAATTTGGTATTTATAAACATTTAGCGGAACGTACAACAAAATTAGTTGCTTTAATCGATTCAACCAAATTAGGAAAACATAATTTTATTAATGTAGCAAAATTAAGGAAAAATGATATTTTGATTACAGATGAGGATGCTGACCCGGCTTTTATTGAGGCATTGCGTTTACAGGGGATAGAAATCATTATTGCTAAATAAAGAAGTCATAAATCCTATAGAAATTAATAAAAGAAGAGATTTCATGCGAGTGCATGAAATCTCTTCTATAGGGAAAGTGACTCTAGATGCCTTTTCCTTTTATGTTATTATAGGGGAAATGAAAAAGGCGATTTCTAGAAGGCTACTTAACTCTTATTACTTTTTTTACTTCCGGACCATTACCATATCCTTTACCTAATGCTGTACGAATCCGAATCGTTAACTTCTTACCCTTTTGTGCTCCGTTAGGAACCCATACGGTATAGCTCTTTTTACTTCCTTTTACCCAGTTATTGGCAACCCACATACCGCCGATTTTCGGTACTTTTTTCTTTAAGGTTACTTTTACTTTATACTTCGTATAGGTATACGGTGGTACCCATTCATAACGTGAAATGTGTCCGCCAACCCAGTGTTTGCGCCACCAGCCCTTAACGGTTACCTTTTTCCTCTGTACGATTTTTATAGACTTTACCGCTGGTTTTACTTTAGAGCCGGTCTTCATTGTTACGATATTGGATGGCGTTCCTGTCATACCGTTTGCATAAGCCTGTACACGGAACTTATAATTCGTCAGAGGTTTTAATCCTTTGATTGTCACTGGATTACTGTTGCCACAGGAGAAGTATCCTATCGTTTTTGCTGTCGTCCATTTTCCTTTCTTTAAAACCTGAATCCTTACAGAAGTCTGCAGCTTATTTGGATAATCAATCCAGAACTTTGCAGAATTATAACCGGTAGCTACCCGAGGCTTTTTCAATTTCTCTGCCGGACTGATTACATAGGTGGTAAATGTCTTTCCGTTAGTAGTCTTAAAAGTGATCCATTTATGTTTGCCCGGTGCAGTAGCAGAAGATGGAATTCCGTCATAATCAACTTTATTCGAATTATACCAGTCCCACGTCTTTCCGGTAAGATGGTCATATACCGAAACAATCTTATCATCGGAATTTGCCGGTACAGTCTGTGCGATCACCTTTTTCTTACCTATATCGGAAAGCTGGATTGCACTCTGTGAACAGGTAACTTTGTTAGCAGAGATCCAGTTGTGACCGTTTAGGTTAAACATAAATGTTGCCGGATAATAAGCACCCCTATTAGCTATCTGTACATAATATGTACCGCTTGTTAAAGTTTTTGAACCCCTATTCCATATGTTCTCGCCTTTATACTGTGTAGCGGCTTCGCTGTACATCAGTTCGTCACGAGAATTATATATTTTGATAAATGTTTGATTCTGATGAAAAAGGTTGCATCTTTCTTTTTCAGCCAGCTCAAATGTCGGATTAATTACAGCTCTTTCGCTAACATTAAACTTATACCAACGTTCATCTCTTCCAGGAACAGTAACACCTTCATAAAGGCTGTTCTGCATACCGGATAATGGAATTTCCACTGCGGTATTTTTATTAAGACCAATCGCCTGCTCTTTCTTTTTTACTTCTTTACTAAGATAGGCTGCTTTAATGTAAAATGTAACAGAAGTAGAACTTGAAGCTGAAGAAGAAAAAATAACTTCACAAGCCTTCTCTATACGCTGATATGGATATAAATAAAGCACATTTGCATCTTTCGCTACTGGATTTTGGCGGCTTACACACTCATGGTTTCCTACATATATACTTAGTTTATAATTATGATCCGTTTGTTCAATATTATGCTCAAAAGTTACTTTTATCGGTTTATCAGAGTTATTGGTTATATTAATATATGGATTACTATTTTCTCCTTTCGTAAATGGAACCATTTCTATCGTTCCTGGGGTAAAATTTTTAGGAATACCGACTTCATCGGCATTCACCCCGGCATCTGCCATAAACCAGAACCCGAACACCAAAGCACATAACAATAATCCCTTCATGAAATAGTTACATATTTGTTTCATTTTCTCTTTTTTCATAGTGATCCCTCCTCTTAATTTTTCGATGAAGTTGCGAGAGTATCCGTTTTAAAACTATAAAGTTTTCTTAAGAGAATTATAACAAATATGCTCATTTTTTACCCTGTCCTTAAGTACAGGTTTTCTTATTTTATAATTACGAGAGTGGAGTTAGCTACGTAGTAATTCGTAACATCAAGTCAGGGGCAAAATACCATTTACCAAGAGGATGGATTTTTTTCCGGACTGCTTGGGATAATGAAGTTTTTATTGGTGACTGCAATTGCGAGCCTTGTTTTATTGGCATAGCCGGTTTTTGATAAAATGTTAGAAATATGGAACTTTACCGTTCGTTGTGATATATGCATTCGTTCAGCAATCTCACTATATTCAAGACCTTCGCATACAAGCCGGAGAACTTCGATTTCTTTAGCAGTAAGTTCTGAACTGTCAGCAAGACCCAGCTTTACGCTAGGTGTTTTGTCTGGGAAGATATGTTCACCTGCCATCGTTTCCTCTATAACATCAATTAGTTTTTCCGGACTGATATCTTTATACCAGAAGCTGTCGGCTTTTGCTTCTCTCGCTCTTTTTAAATATCCGACTTCTACCATCGAAGTTACGATAATTATTTTTATGTCCGGGAATTCTGCTTTAATTTCTGCTGCCGCTTCAATACCGTCTTTATTACCGGCAGTACACACATCCATTAAAATCAGGTCAATTTTCTCCCGCCTGCATACGGCAAGTGCGACATCTGCTCCGTTTACACTGGCACAAAGCTTATATTTGCCACTATCAAGGAGAATCCTTTCCATGTTTTCACGAGGCATCCTCTGATCCTCTACAATCAATACCTTCTTCATGATCTAGCTCCTTTTTTTGAAATGTTATTGTTAATGCAAAATATGGCATGGACTGTATATGCATTTCCCCACTATAATCAAATATATGACGTGAAAGATTATATAAGCCGCCTTTTGGAACAACTTCTTTTTCCGGAACTTCCCCATTATTTGTAATACAAATATGATAACAATCCTTATCTTCTTGCATCGTTATAAAAAGCTCTGTCGCACCGGCATGACATACTCCGTTTGTCAGACATTCCCTCATGGCAAGAATATATATGTGAGCATACTCTTCTTCCTTTGGTAAGGAGCCGGTGCAGCGAACCTTTACACCGATTGTTCGGGCATCCTGTAGAAATCTTTCAAATTCTCCCTCTTCTAAAGGATATTGATTATCATTCCAGATCGCATTTACTGCCTGACGGAGTAATCGCACCGCATTGCTGTAATCTGCATTTTCCTGTGCTAAACTTTGTCGGATAGCGGTTAATCCCGCTCCCATCTGATCATGCAATTTAGTCTTGGCAGCAAGGACTTCCCTTTCTCTTGTCAAAATCAATACATTATCAGAAAGATATCGTAGCTCTCTGGATATTTCTTTTAACTTTTCTGTTTGCCTCGTAAGATTTATTTTTTCATGATATTGCTTTGTGACATCTGAAAAAACGGCTTCTATATAGACATTTCCCTCTTTGTCTTTCACTTCACTTTCCTGATAATTCCATGCTCGTCCGTCAGGAAAAAGATAAATCTCCTTTTTATCTGTAAGGCGGATGATTTCATTTTGTATATTGCTGTGAAGGGCATCTCGTAATTCACTAAGTTTTTGCAGGTCTTTTTAAGCAAGTGTTCTAAAAAGCCGGTACATCTGTGAATTACAGAGCTTTATTGTACCATTCAAAGTAAAATAGCAGATTCCTACTGGAAGAAGGTTCAACGCTTCTTTAATGGAATTTTGACTAACCTTCTCTTTCGTTTTCTTTTTTAGGTGGATACTCTCTCTAACAAGTAAAAAATCAATAATACCGACAATGCACCAAAGTATCACGATTGGGACAGGCAGCAATTTATAATATTTTTCACCATTATTTATCTGATGGAAAGAATATGCCAGATGATTCAAAAGCAGAAATAAAAAGAAGAATAGAAAGCTGTTCCAACTTCGATAGCATTTCCACATATATGGTCGGAGTTCATAAATAAGAAAGAGTAAAAGAAGAGAAAATATCAGACTGAGAAATACTACAGCCATAAACATCGTCTGTAGTAGCTTATATGACAGATAGAATGTCTGCATTACGCTTCACCTGCTTTCTTCACAGCAAATGTAAATCTCCATACGCCGTCCTCGTAACTGCTTGTATCGGTGATTTTAAAAAATGAGGTTAAGTTTGCGTTACTTTCTACTTCCATACAAAAAATCAGACTTTCTTTATGTACACGAAACTTTACCCATACAGATAAAAGGGAATCAAGACAAGCTTCGATTACGGTTTCAAAAAAGTTATAAATACGGACGGCATCCCGCACATAGATAAATGCTTCTGACGGAGCGGCAAATGCACACATAACTCCCATTAGCCTAAGGCTGCTAAAAGACTCCTCCAGACAGGCTTCCAGTTCTGCGATATCAGATACCTCAGCTCTTTCTTCGATAAAAATTAAGTTACCACATCGCTTTATGTAAGTTCCGATTACACTGATTTTAGCAAGCAGCCTGCGTTTCGCTGTCAAATTTGTTTCCGCCTCATATTGATATAACAAGTTATTTAATAGTTCAATCTGCCCGGCAGTTTGCATCTGAAGCTTATCGTATAAGCGGTTCTTTTCCCGGAGCATATTAATCTTTGCTTTTGTCTGATAATTCTCCTGCTCAATGCAGTTACTCTCTTCTATCGTTTTCCGGTTTTCTTCCATCTTTTCCAACAGCATCAGGATGTCTTTAATATCCTCCTGCCATAAAACATATCCTCCCTGAATCGGCCTGCTTTTAATTACGGTCTTTTTATCAACAACGACTTCTTTCTTTGCAGACTCTTTCATTATAGTCTTAGATAGTTCCATTGCATTAGAAGAAGCATAGCATACATGATACTTTAAATCTGTGATCTGCGCTCCCATCGTACATACTTCAAACAATTGTTCATATCCTGTATTTGTCTGAATCAGGCCACAGTAAATACAGCTTTCAAATATACATACAAACATCAGACATAAAACAGCGGTAATATCTCCGCCGATGACCTGCATCCACTGTACGCCACTTGCATGAATAACGGCATAGATGATAGTAATACAAATTCCTATAACGGGAAGATACTTTTTTCTCTGAGATAGTCGGCATTTATAAACCATCAAAATAAAAGCAGATACCCCACATAGGATTTCCCAGAGGAGTACGATGTAATAGCCGCTTTCATAACAATAAGCTTTATCTGTCCATATTTCTCCTAAAGGAAAAGAAAATACCCGTTGATGAAAATCATTGGATATTACAAGTAAAAAACAGAAAATGGCAGGAAGATATATTAATTTTGACCATTTGGGTAAAGTATACTCTTCCGGCTGTCCAAGAAGAATCGCTGCCTGTAGTGCTGCCTGTGGAATAAAGAGCATAGGCAGATAGTAGCTGTACCACAAATAGCGTTCTATGTTGGCATCTATTGTAAAAAAATACTTTACAGTTCGGATAATAAACCAGAAAATCATTAACCCGGATATAAGAAGAAGGGTATTTTTCACTGATTTTTGAACGACTCGTTTATGGATGCTTATTGCCCATCCGATATATAATCCAATATATATTATGCTTCGTACGATTCCATTTAAAACATACTGGAAACTTATTTTCCCTAAAATACGGCACAGTAGTGCAATGAGAACCATGCATATAAAAATAATGATATTCCTGTTTGCCTTTTTTTGTAATATTTTCTGCATCACAGCGAAGGTGCTCCACATTCATTTTCACGATTCGTCAAAATCCCAAGCCCGTGTTCTAAATTCGGAAGAAGAAACTCTAAAGACTCCTTTACTGCCTTTGGACTGCCCGGAAGATTGATAATGACAGTGTTGTTACGAATTCCGGAAACAGCACGGCTGAACATGGCACGAGGGGTAATCGTCATGGAATAATTACGAATGGCTTCAGCAATTCCGTTTGCCATGCGGTCACAGACGGCGATAGTTGCTTCCGGTGTCCGGTCACGTTTGGAAAATCCAGTTCCGCCAGTCGTAAAAATAAGATTAATCTGGCGCTGATCGCTTAAACGGATCATTTCTTTTTCAAGAAGCTTTGTAACGGCGTTTACTTTGCTTTGCAGAGATGTTTCGCCGAGTGCGGAGGCTTGTTCAAGAGCCGCCTTGAGAGATACAAGCTGCTCATCGGTATACTTTCCGCCCGAAACAAGCGCATTTGCCTCTGCCGTTTTCTCGCCGAGAGACGTAAGGTCTGCCTTTACGCCGTAGAATTCAACCTCGTACAGACTTCCGTAGGAGTTTTCGGGGCTTGAGAATCTTACGTATCTGTAAGACGCCGGGACGTCCGCGGTGAGCGTTATCTGCTTTGCCGGAACTTCGGGCGTTGTACTGTCGGGAGTCCGGTCGCCGACTACCGCTTTTTCGGTGATCTTTGCAAATGTGGTCCAGGTTTCAAAGTCGTTTGAACCCTGCATAAGAGTTCCGACAACGCGCGAACCCCATGTTGCGATCATAGGCACGTATTTTACATATACTACAAATTCCGTATTGCTTTCGCCGAAATCAAGTCCGCCCGTACCTGTTCCTTTATTTGTCGCGGAGAAGTTTACGTAACCGGTATCGAGTCTGCCGTCAAATGCAAGCAGATAGCTCTTTCCGTTATCGTCGCCGTATTTTCCGCCGGTACCGAACAGCGTATCCGAGGTAAGTTTTCTCTCGTCAAGCTTTTCGAGCGCGTCCATTGCCGCCGTGAGTGCCGCGATATTGTCATCGGACGCGTCGGCAAGAGCATTTTCGTATGCTTTTTCAAATGCAAAGTAAGTCTTTGCGGTGTAAAGCTCCTCGTTCACGGTCTTTGCGCTTTCGAGAAGTTCTTTTGTCTTTTTCTGGCTTTCTGCCTTGGTGATAAGGGCTTTCAGACCGACAGCTGCGGTATTTACATCGTGCTGTGACGCGTTTTGGTCGTTTATAAGCGTCTCGCAAGCCGAAATGCTTGTCTGAAGCTCACCGTATACGCCGAGATCCGCGTCGGTTATCGCCTTTGCCTGTTTAACAAGCTTTGAAATGTAATTCTTGTCGGTTGCTTCGGAACCCTTGTAGAATTCGACTTCGTACAGGCTTCCGTAAGAGTTTTCGGGGCTTACAAAACGCACATATCTGTAATAATCCGGGTTTTCGATTACAAGCCATACGGGTACGCCGGGAACTTCATCTGCCGTTTCGCCGGCTATGTATACCTTTCCGTTTTCGTCTACATAACCCTCTTTTGCAGGCTCGGTCATTTCAGCAAGCTTTGTCCAGTTTTCCTTATCGTTTGAACCCTGAATAAGAGTTCCGATAAAACGTCTGTCAACATCTCCGTGCCACTTTGAAACAAGCGGAATGTAGCGTACAGCCGCAACAAGCTGCGCATTGTTTTCGCCGAAGTCAAGTCCGCCTGTACCTGTACCGTTGTTGGTTGCGGAGAAGTTTACGGGATTTGTCGTAAAGTTGCCGTCGAATGCGTTGGGGTAGCTTTCCTTGCTGTCGTTGCCCCATGTTCCGCCGTTTCCGAACATTGTGTCGGAGGTGAGCTTTTCATACTTGCTTTCAAGCTTTGCCAAAGCCTCGTCAAGCGCGGTCTTTGCATTTTTAAGCTCATCGGACGAAGAATTTGTATCTGTGAACACCGCAAACGCGCTGTTATATGCGTCAAGCGCGTTTATGTAGCTTTCTGAGCCGTATGCGTTTTCGTCAAGCACTTCAAACGCCTTTATCGACGTCGAAAGTGCGTCTCTGTCGGCATTGTCCTCGAAAATATCGAGATAATCGCATATGAGCGAGTTTATTTCGGACTGAGCTGCTCCGGAAAGATCGGACATTATATTTTCAGCGTCCGATATAAACTGTGTAAGCAGCGGCTTTTTGTATGCGTCGGCTCCGTCAAGCGCTTCCTTTGCAGCAGTAACGCACTCCGACAGATAATCCGTATCGAGTTTGCATACGTAAAATTCAAGTTCGCAAAGACTTCCGTAGGATTTAGCCGGGCAGTTTATTCTGAAGTAGCGGTAATATTCACTATTGTCCGAATATACCTTAAACCACTTTTTCTGAGCAGTCTCGGTTATCTGACAGACAGGTGTCCAGTTTTCACCGTCGTTTGATACTTCAAATATCTCGCCTATTATTCTCTTGTCGATAGCGTCCATACCTTCGCTTCTCGGATAATATCTTGCATATGCAAGGGAGGCATAGCTGTTTTGTCCGAGATCTACGCCGGCAGTGCCTGCACCGGGATCGGCAAAGTCAGCCCAGTTTGTAAGATTTCCGTCAAACAGATTGGGATATGCTTCTTCGCCGTCTTTTCCGCCCCATTTTCCGCCTGTACCGAATGTTGTTCCGGCCGCTTTGGAAACGGCAATTTTAAGTCCGTCCCATGCGGAAACGATATTCATTGCGGCGTCGTTAAGCTCGGTCTGAGATGCATTTTCCGAAAGCAGCTTTTCGGCATTCTTTGCAGTTCTATGCATGCTTACATTCTGCTTTGACGTGCCGTAGGAACGGTACTTACTCGACGTTACAGCCTTTGCAAGCATGGTGTCGAGTGTGCTCTTATCCGTATTATTGATTGCAGCGTCGAGATAAGCGCACATAATATTGGATTCGCGCTGAGTTGCCTTTTCAGCCTTTGCCTCGCAGTATGATACAGCCGCGTCGAGCGCTGTCTTTGCATTGCCGGTGAGCGTTTCGGAAAGTGCCTTTGCCTCGGCAAGCTTTGCGTCGAATACGGTACTGTCTATTTTCTTGTGCGAGGTATAGAAATAAACTCTGTAAAGGGAACCGTTTGACTTTGTGCTGTTGAAACGCACATATCTGTAAGGAGTGTCGTCGCTTACGGTAATCTCCACACGCGCTCCCGGAACATTGGTTTCCTTGGTGTCGTCGTCGCCGATTGTCGCAGCCTTTGTAATTTCGGCAAATGTCGTCCAGTTCTGTTTATCGTTTGAACCTTGGAACGTTGTTCCGATAATTCTCGTGTTTATGCTGCTCCATTTTGAATGGTATACCGGAACATACGCAACCTTTGTAATAACGGACGCGCCGTTTTCTCCGAGATCCATTCCGCCGTAACCGCTTGAGCTGTCTCCCTTGAAGTTTACGCTCTTTGTGCGGTCGATTGCGTTATCGTAGTCGAAAGCAAAGGGATATGTTTCGCCGTTTATGTTGGGTTCTGCGCCGTAGTATCCGCCCTCACCGAACAGCGTATCGGATCTGAGCTGAGTATACGTGACGTCGCCCGGCACATATTCTTCGAGTGCGTTCATGGCGTTATTGAGCGCCGCGGCGGCATTGTCTATTGCTTTCTGTGTGTAATTCTCTGTGTTTGCGTATATCTCGTTTGCATTTTCGAGAGCCTTGTCAAATGCGAGATACGAGCTTTGAGTACAGGTTTCCTCTGCCGCCTGAATTTCCGCGGTCTTTGCAAGGGCAACCTTAAGAGACGCCGTATTTGCCGGGACTACGTTTGAAAACGCGGTGTTTGCAAGCTTTATAACGTCGCTGCCGGTCGGAGCGTCGGAATTTTTGAACGGGCGTATGCTGTAACTCCATGTGTGCTTTCCGCCCGGTATCTTATACTGTTCGAGCGTGTCATAGAAGCACGAACCGCTGCCGACGCCCTCAACCTTGTAGTCGATATTGAGAACCGTGCTGTCAAGCTTTGTACACTGATAGAGATGCCTTATCTTGTTTATGCCTTCGGGCAGATAATGCGACGCGCTTACGGAAAGCGTATTGCCCTCTCCGGCAAATATAATTCCGTATTCCTTATCCGCGCCGTTTATTACGGCATATCTTACGTCGGTACGGTTTCCGTTGTCGTTGGGTCTTATGTAATCGACAAGCATATCGTCAACCGTCGTTGTGTAAAATCCTATATCTGCCGCTCTGTTTCTGTCGCTGTAATTCTCGAACGGGCCTCTGCCGAAATACGACAGCGTATCGTAGCCCTTGTCAAGTACAAGCAGCGAGCCGAGCTTGGGAGGATATTTTACTCCGGCATTGAACGAGAAATCTATCTTTATCTCGCCCGAACCGAGAATATAATATGTAAGGTCAAGCGATGAGCTTACCGACGGATATTCGAGAGTTGTGCTGACCTTAACGCCCTTTGTCTTGCCGCCGTATTCAAGCGCGGAGAATTCAAAGGCGCTTGCCTTTACGGACTCTCTGTCGATATTATATTTGAAAGTTTCGGCGTCGGCCTTCTTATGAATATCGTTGTCGATATATGCTCTGTAAAAGTTTGGGGAAAGCGCGCCGTCAAGCACTTCGTTTCCGCCGAGCTTATACGAAACGATTCGTCCGGTAGCCTTATCGAGAGCAACGTCAAAGTTTTCGCCGTTTATAATAAGCAGAGACGAGCTTTCCTTGAATGTTACGTTGCTGATGTCCGAAGCAGCCTTGCCCGGCAGGGAATCCGCGTCGGTCGGAAGTGCGAACTGTGCTCTTGCGTGTTCGGTAATGGTTTCGTTTATGCTTGTTTCGGAGAATTTTCCGAGTGATCTGTATGCGTCAATGTTAAGGAAATACTCGCAGCCGTCCTTGTTTTCGGGATAGGTGTAGGGTATTGTCACAACAGCGGTCTTTCCGGGAAGAATAGACTGCGTATCAAGTGTTCCGCTCTGAACAACGCTGCCGTTTTCGGTAATATTCCATGCAAAGGTATATTCCGACGCGCTTACGGCGATATTCTCGTTTTCAACGCTTATTTTTCCGGCAGCCAGATCATCAGCCTCAAAGAGCAGATTCTGCTGAACTCTTTCAACTTCCTCTATTTCGGGCTGGAGAGTTCCGTCGGCGCTTATAATACCGTTTGCGCAGAAGTTTCCGTCGTTGGGTTTATCTCCGAAGTCTCCGCCGTAGCCGATATATCTGTCGCCGGTCTTAGGATCTGTCGTCCACACGCCCTGATCGACAAAGTCCCAGATAAATCCGCCCTGAAGCTGATCGTTTGAACGGAAGAAGTCCCAGTAGTCTCCCAAAGAACCGAGAGAGTTGCCCATTGCGTGGTCATATTCGCAAAGAATATACGGCATTCCCTTTATGTAGGGCGTATACGGCGAAACGTTGGCAAGCTCGTTTTTTAACCACTTCTGCATTGTGTCGATATGTACGTACATACCGCTCTTTATATCGACTCCTCCCTTGTCTTCGGGTATATCGAAGTTTCTGAGCGTTGTTCCGCTTGTTCCGATTACGGCGTTGAACGGCTCATACTGAACGGGTCTTGTGGGATCGAGCTTATGGAGATAATCTCCCATTCTGTAAAGAATACCGTTTCCGTCCGCACCGAGACCGGATTCGTTTCCGTAAGACCATATAATAACGCTGGCATGGTTTCTGTCGCGGTATACCATGCTGTCGCTTCTGTCAATTACGCTTGTCTCAAACTCGCTTGTTATAAGAGAACTTCCGTACATTCCGCTGGCTTCCTGGTTTGCCTCGTCCATTACGTAAAGTCCGTATTTATCGCAGAGATAGTACAGGTAAGGGTTGTGCGGATAGTGCGACATACGGAGCGCGTTGATATTGTGCTGCTTCATTAAAAGCACATATTTTTCAAGCGTCGCATAGTCAACGGCATATCCTGCGTCAGCCGAAAAGTCCTGGCTGTTTACGCCTTTTATGTATAACGACTTGCCGTTAAGTCTTACGTTATCAAAGAACCAGTCGGTGTCCTGCGTTCCGGTACACTCTGCGGCAGTAACGAGAGTTCCGTCTGCAAGCTTGCGGTAGGTTATCTTTCTGAAACCTATGCGGTAGGAGTCGTAAGATACGGCTTTTCCCTCGCTGTCGGAAAGAGTTATGACCATTGTGTAGAGGTTAGGCGTTTCCGCAGTCCAGATCTTGGGAGAAGAAACGGGAATTTCAAATTTTATCTCGTTTTCGCCGTTCGCGCCTATCGTTCCTGTTTTGGAGGAATTTCCGGCAAGCGTCATAAGACCTGTTTCATCATCGTAAAGCGAAACCGTTACCTTATATCCCGAAACGTCTGCGGCATTGTAGTTATGCACATATGCGCTGACTTTCATTGTAGAATCGGTGAAAGTCTTGTCAAAATCGGTAACTACCGAGAAATCTCTCAGTCTTACGTTATCGGTGCAGTAAAGGTAAACGTCTCTCGTGATACCCGAAAGGCTGAAACCGTCCTGATCTTCGAGCCATGAACCGTCGCTCCATCTTATAACCTTTGCGGCGAGCATGTTAGTCCCGCCCGGAATTACATAATTCGTAAGATCAAATTCCTTTGCGGTATGCGTATCCTCGGAATATCCGACAGCCTTGCCGTTTACCCAGAGGTACATTGCGCTGCCGACGCCCTCAAAGTTTATGTATACGCGCTTGCCCGACCACTCTGCCGGAACTTCAAACTCATGTCTGTAAAGTCCGACGGGGTTATATACGGTCGGCGCTAAAGGAGCCTCTGCCGCAGGATTGCCCTTGGCGTCGCCGCTCCAGACCATTGTAGTGTTGGTGTAGCGTATGTCGTCGTAGCGGTTTCCGTTTTCATCGTTCTGAAGCTGCCATACTGACGGCACATCTATCGAGTTCCACGCCGAATCGTTGTAATCCGCAGTATAGAACTTGTTTACGGTATCGTCCGCTTTGAAAAGCTCGTTGTTGTTTCTGAGCGCAAATTTCCACTTTGTTCCGGAAATCTTCATGTAGTACGGCGAAAGCGTCTTGTCGTAATCCTTTGCCGCTTTTACCGCGTTTTCCGCGCTGTCATAGGGTATGCTGTCCGCACGCGCCTTTTCGCGGTTTATCTGGTAGATATGTGCGTTGTGTACGGCATCGTCGCCCTCTCCGGTAACTTTGCCCGTCCACTCTTCGTCTGTAAATACGGGTTCCGACACCGTATCTGCGTCAGAATAAAGCTCGGTCACGGTAATGCTCTGTTCCGACGCTTCCTCAACCGCAACGGCAGACGGTGCGGCATAGACAAAGCCCTGTAAAACAGTCATAACCGAAAGCAGACCTGCAAGTGCTCTTTTCATTTGCTTGTTTCTCCTTTGCATAAAAAATAGTTTTTTGTTTTTCAAACGGCAAAGTCTTTATACTGCCACATACTTTCGCCGTTATAGTTTATTTTTATTCTATATCATTATTTACACAAAATAAATAGACAAAGCGTACATGTTTATGTTATAATCGTACTATAAATAGTCAACGGAGGAAAACAAAAATGCAGCGCGCAACGCTTGTCGGATTTGCAGCAGAACAAACGGATCCGGATAAACTGCCTGAAAAAGGACTTGTCGGAATTCATATTTTGCACTTTATACACAAAGGCAGCGGATATTTCAACGGGGAACTGCTGACGGCAGGATATGGATTTTTGATACAATACGCGGATTTTTACGAATATTACCCGAACCCGGACGATCCGTGGGAATATGCGTGGATCTCCTTCAGTGACGACGAGATGCTCGTCACACTCAAACGCCTTATTGACTTTGACGAACACAGGGTTTTTAAATATGACCTTTCCATCGAATATTTCGACGTAATAAAGCGCGCGTCCATCGAGCTTGGCCTGCGGCGCTATCATCAGGCAAATGGTTCATACATGGGAACATCTCTTTACTACCATCTGCTTGCTCTGCTCAACGACGATCCGTACAGAAAACCCCTGTACCGGCAGAACCGCCCGTCTTTGCGCGAAAAACACGTGTCCGACGTAAAAAGGCTTGTGTCCTCAGGCTATGCGAACCCCGACTTCTGCGTAACGACCGTTTCGGAAAATCTGCATCTGAGCCGTGCGTATATGCGCAATCTTTTCAGTATGTATGAGAGCTGTTCGGTTCAGGAATACATCATACGCGTAAGAATAGCGCACGCAAAGGACTTTCTTTTGAGAACCGAGTCTTCCATCGGTATTATCGCAAGTTCCGTCGGTTACAACGACCAGCTCCAGTTTTCAAAAATATTCAGGAAATACTGCGGAATGTCTCCGAAGCAGTACCGCGATTCTCTGAAAGAATCAAACCGCGTGGAGGTATAACGGCACGCAAACAAAAAAGCTTAGTACAATGTCTTTTGGCACGTACTAAGCTGATTTTTTATTGATTTTTAAGATACGGACTTCAGTCTTCCGCGGTTTCGTCGAGAACAGGTATGTTTTTTGCAAGCTCCTTTACTCTGCGGTGTCCCGGCACAAAACTCTCAAGCAAAGCATGGAATTTCGGGCCGTGGTTTTTATATCTTATGTGGCAAAGCTCGTGGTATATCACATAATCTATAAACTGTTCGGGATAGCGCATGAGAAATAAGCTGTAACATATTCCGTTATCCGCGCCGCAGCTGCCGAAACGCTTTTTTGCGCTTGTGATTTTGACGGACTTGGGATAAAGCCCGGCATGCCGCGACAGCTCCTTTGTCCTTGCCGGGAGATATTCTGCGGCTTTTTGATAAAGTTTCGCAATTTCTTCCGATGTAAGCTTTCTTGCAGAGGCGCCCGTGCGTTCATGGAGTTTTTGCATATGCGATTCTATCCATTTGCGCTTTTGCTCTACGGTGCGCCTGATATATCCGTCCGAAACTCCGAACGGCGCGCGTACAATTACTCCCTCTTTGGGATTTATCTCTATCGCGAGCGTCTTTCTTGACGAGCGTATTACCTTATATTCCGAAACGCTCATGATTTCTTTATCATTTTAAGTCTTGAGAACTCTTCTCTTTCCTTTTCGTCGAGAGCCTCGCTCATAAGCTTTATTTTCTCGGTAAGCTTCGGTATCTGCACGTTGCCGAGTGCGTTTGCACGCTTCTGCGTCTTTTTTATCGCGTCGGCAAGACGGCATATATCCGCCTGAAGTGCGGCAAGCGACGCGGTGAGCTTTTTTGCCTCGTTGAAATATTTGTACGCCTCGTCCATGTAGCCGTTTGTGTCGATAAGTCCGAAATATGCGTAATTTTCCGGTTCTTTACATTCAATGGACGGCAGACTCATACCCATTACGCTTTTTGACGAAAACTCAAGGCTGTCGTCAACCGGCACTCTGTTTGCAAAAGATCCGCACCGTCCCATGGTAAGGCTTGCCATTCTGAGAGCCTCATACGCCTTTTTATACGCCTCGGCGCATTTGCCTTTTATGTCCTTTGCACCGTCGGTATACTGCATAAGCTCGCGTATAAGTATATTCTTTTTTCTGTCAAGCAGCTCATATCCGAGCTTTGCAAGCTTTAACGACTTCTGCGCAGCCATAAGATTGCTTTTCGTCGGCACATTGCCTGCCATGAGAATTCCTCCTTTGCGGCTTTTTTACTGTATTTTTCAGTTGTTGCCCTTATATCTCTCGTCGAGAGTCTTATCGTCAACTCTGTCGAGCATTCTTCTGGGCATCATCGAGAGCAGCTCCCAGCCGAGATCCAGCGTCTGCTCGATGCTTCTGTCCTCGTCAAAGCCCTGATTTACAAAACGGTTCTCAAACTCGCGTCCGAACTTCATTATAAGCTTGTCGTCGTCCGAAAGCTCGTCTTCGCCTATTACCGACGCAAGCGAACGCGCGTCCTGAACCTTGGAATAGCTTGCCATTATCTGATTTGCAAGAGCCGCGTGATCCGAACGCGTAAGATTTGCGTTTATACAGTCTTTCATAAGACGCGACAGCGACGGAAGCACGTTTACCGGCGGATATATTCCCTTGCCGTCGATAGCCCTGTCAAGAACTATCTGTCCCTCCGTTATATATCCGGTAAGGTCGGGGATTGGGTGCGTTATATCGTCGTTCGGCATTGTGAGAATAGGTATCTGCGTAACGGAACCCTCTCTGCCCTCTATCATGCCGGCTCTTTCGTAGATACCTGCAAGATCGCTGTAAAGGTATCCCGGGAATCCCTTACGTCCGGGAATATCTCCTTTTGAGGAGCTGAACTCACGCAGAGCCTCGGCATACGCCGTCATATCCGTAAGAATTACAAGTATGTTCATTCCAAGCTCAAACGCAAGGTATTCTGCAGCCGTAAGCGCGCATTTCGGGGTAATTATACGTTCGATGATAGGATCGTTTGAAAGGTTTAAGAACATTACGACCTTATCCATTACGTTGGCGTTTTCAAACTGAGTCCTGAAATACTGTGCGACGTCGTTCTTTACGCCCATTGCGGCAAAAACTATCGCAAATTCGGAATTATCCGCGACCTTTGCCTGCTTTACTATCTGAGCCGCAAGCTCGTTATGCTTCATGCCGTAGCCCGAAAATATCGGAAGCTTCTGACCGCGCACAAGCGTTGCAAGCGCATCTATCGTGGAAATACCCGTCTGAATAAAGTTTTTCGGATATTCGCGCGAAACCGGGTTTATCGGCGCACCGTTTACGTCGCGCACCTTTTTGCCGTATATCTCGCCGAGACCGTCTTTCGGACGTCCCAGACCGTCAAAGGTTCTGCCGAGAATATCGGGAGAAAGAGTAAGCTCTATCGGGCGTTTTCCGAAAGTTACGCTTGAGTTTGAAAGCGACATTCCGCGCGTGCCGTCAAATACCTGAACCGTTACTTTTCCGCCCTCAATCTTTACGACACGTCCCGTTCTGATACTTCCGTCGTCAAGATGAAAGTAAGCGATCTCGTCAAAGGAGGCTTCGTCAGCACCCTCGACCGTTACAAGAGAGCCGTTTATTCCCGAAAGCGAATTATGTCTTATAATCATTATCTTGCAGCCCCCTGTCCTTTTATAAGAGCCTCGGTATCGGCGTCCATACCGGCAATATATTTATCTATCAGCGACAGATCGTCGTTCGGAACGTCGTATTTCATCTTTATAAGCTTTTCCGAATATCCGAGATTTACCGCAGCCGACAGCGAAACGCCCGCCGAGATGACATTTTTAAGTCTTTCGTGATAGTGGAGTATAGCCTCCATCATTTTAAGTTCCTTTTGCAGAGAAACATAGGTATCTGTCGGGTTATATACCTCCTGCTGCAAAAATCCGAGTCTTATAACGCGTGCCGTTTCGATAGTAAGCTTCTGATCTTCGGGAAGAACGTCCGCGCCGATAAGCTTTACTATTTCCATAAGTCTGTTTTCTTCAAGCAGCAGCGCGCGTATTTCGTCGCGGCATTTTATAAAGCTCTCGCCTGCGTTTTTGAGATACCAGCCTTCGAGGTCCGCGGTATATTCGCTGTAAGAATCTATCCAGTTTATAGCCGGAAAGTGTCTTGCATACGCAAGGTTTTTATCGAGCGCCCAGAAACAGCGGATAAAACGCTTTGTATTCTGGGTTACGGGTTCGGAAAAGTCCGAACCTTGCGGAGAAACCGCGCCTATTATCGAAACAGAGCCTTTTTTGCCCGACAGCGTTTCGACTATACCGCTTCTTTCATAGAATTCCGCAAGTCTTGAGGGCAGATACGCCGGGAATCCCTCGTCGCCGGGCATTTCTTCAAGTCTGCCCGATATTTCTCTGAGCGCCTCAGCCCAGCGCGACGTAGAATCCGCCATTATCGCGGTATCGTATCCCATGTCTCTGTAATATTCCGCAAGCGTTATACCCGTATAGACCGACGCTTCTCTCGCCGCAACCGGCATATTCGAGGTGTTGGCTATAAGTACGGTTCTGCCGAGCAGCAGTTTGCCCGTTCTCGGGTCTGTAAGCTCCGAAAACTCCTGAAGAACCTGCGTCATCTCGTTTCCGCGCTCTCCGCAGCCGACATAAACGATTATATCCGCGTCGCACCATCTTGCGAGCTGATGCTGAGTTGTGGTCTTACCCGTTCCGAAACCGCCCGGTATTGCCGCCGCGCCGCCCTTTGCAAGCGGAAACAGGGTATCTATCGAACGCTGTCCCGTAAAGAGAGGTTCGTCGGGCGAAAGTCTTTTCTTTATCGGACGCGGAGTTCTTATGGGCCAGCGCTGTTTAAGCGTAAGCGTCGTTATGTTTCCGCCGTCGTCCGTGATCTCGGCTATTTTATCATCAACCTTGTATTTTCCGTCGGGGCTTACAAACGTCACCTTACCGCCCTTTGACAGCGGAGAAAGCATACATCTGTGCTCGACGCTCTCGGTTTCGGGAACCGTCGCGTATATCTGTCCCGGTTCAAGAACGTCTCCGGTCTTTACTGTAACGTGAACGTCCCAGAGTTTTTCGTCATTAAGCGCCGGGGCACTCGAACCTCTGCCGATAAAAGCTCCGTCTTTAAGGCTGAGATCTTTCAGCGGACGCTGAATTCCGTCGTAAATACCGCCGATTATGCCGGGGCCGAGCATTACGCTCATGGAAAGTCCCGTACCTTCGACAGGCTCTCCGGCTTTAAGCGACGTCGTTTCCTCATAGACCTGTATTGTTGTGACGTTATCGTCAACTCTTATGACTTCGCCGACAAGTCTTTGGTTTCCGACATACACGGTTTCAAGCATACCGAGATCCGTTCTGCCCTTTACCGTAACGACAGGACCGTTTATGCCGTATATTTTATTCTGGTTATTTTCCATGCCTATTCTTTCCTCCCGGATTGAAACACTTTAAAACTGTGCTGCGAAATCTCAGAAATCAAAGCCGCACTGTCTTATATATTCGTCCGCACATTCGTCAAATCTTGCGTCAAGGGTTTCGTCCGCAGTTACGGACTTTTCGGGATAATCCGCCTTAAAGCCGCCGAGCTTTATAGAAGGATCCGCCGCGGTCTTATCCGTGCCGAGTATCTTGCCGAGCATTTCGGCGTACTGCATATCGTTCTCACTCAGCATAAGGGTACAGCCGCCGCCGAACTTTTCGCTGACTTTCTTTGCGTGCGAACAGAGAAATTCAATATATCCTGCGCTCTTTGTAAATTCCGCAACCAGCTCTCCCGTTCTTTTAAGAACGCTGTCTGCGGTATCTTTCTTAATCTGTTCGATACTGCTTTTACGTCCGGCGGAAATTATGCTGCATTCGCGGTTTGCGCTGCTTTTAAGTTCTGCAAGCTCTCTTTCGGTTCTCTGTGCGCTTTCCGAAAGTATCTTTTCGCGCAGAGACGACAAACGTCCCTCGTTATATTCGTCCGCCTTACGGACAATGCTGTTTTCTTCTTTTTTTGCTTCGTTGCGAATGCCGTTTATAAGGGTCTCAACACTTTTTGAAATATCGGACACTGCAAAAACCTCCGTGTCAATTATTTTTACGTTACAGCAACGCTATTCCGACGGTATTCTTAATATACTCCTCAAGAGACGAGCCGAGTTCGGACGGGTCTTTTGAATCTGGTATCTCGCAAAGCACCGGTCTTGAAAGTCCGTTTACGTACTGCGTTTTTTCGGGGCACATTTTACTGATACCCGGAGTGACGAGCAGCACGCACACGTCCTCGTCTGCAACGGCAGCGTCTATTGCGGCAACCGCGTCGGCAGCGTTTTTGACGAGAGTTCCATCAACTCCTGCGAATCTCAGTCCCACTCTTGCGTCAACGTCGTCAGTAACAAGAAACATCTTCATGATTAATCAGACCTTCTGGAGGATAAGTATCGAGATAACGACGCCGTAAAGCGCTATTGACTCACCGAGTGCAACGAAGATAATTGATTTACCGAAGCTTTTAGGATCTTCGCTTGTAGCCGCGATAGCCGCAGGAGCGCCTGCTGCAACGGCAAGACCGCCGCCTATACCTGCAAGACCGGTAACGAGAGCCGCCGCGAGAAGTCCGAGACCTTTTGACATACCGTTATCGGTTTCTGTCTGTGCTGTTTCTGTCTGTGCTGTTTCATCGACCGGATCTGTTTCGGATGCGTTTTCTGCAAATACGCCGACCGAGAGAACGGCAACGAGTGCGACAAGCGCCGCAAAGGTTACGAAGTTTACGCGGCTTGCGCGCTTAGGGGAATTACCGGAAAGATTTTTCTTTACGGCTACGAACACTGTTACCGCGAGAGCGGTGGGAATTACGAGGAGAAGTGACTGAAGTACTGATGTAAGCATAGGGATTTTCCTTTCTTCTTTATAATTTTTGTTTAATTGTTATGTTTGATTATTATTTTGGGCGAGAACGGGTAATTTTCTTCAAAGTGCAACTTTGTACTGACGCTTTTCTACGGAGAAAAGCTGTCGAAAAGCCGTTCAAGGGACTACTCGCCCCTTGACAATCCCCCGACGGGAGGATTTTGCCCTAAGCTCGAATTTTTACGCCTCAATTATCTTTACAAGCGCGACCGCTTTGCTACTACGGTACGCCCGTGTAACTTACGGCAAAATCGCCGCGCGACAAGCGCGCGGATATGGGGTTCTGTACGAAGTTAAACATTTTCGGCACAAGTGTTATTTTTAATATACTCAAACAGTCAACAGGACTAATTTTTCTGCCCAGCTCGCTTACGCGAGATGACTTTTACAAATGTTACTTTTATGTATAGTAAAAAACTCTGTGCGAAATTGAATCTTACGCACAGAGTTATCTTTTAATTGAATTACCCTTTATTTCTTAATTACCATAGCTTGCTTCGGCACCTTGTTTTCATCTAAGTCAGCCGCCTGCCTTTTGATGGCTGACGGTACAAGCTGGCGGCAGAGAGTATCCCGCAATTCTATTCTAAATTAAGGGCTGCTGTTTTCTTTGCAGCTTTCTTTTTAAAAAGAAAGCGCGTACCCCTTCGCGTACTCCTTCGTACCCCTCAATACTCAATGGGTATGCATTTAAGTGAATCAAGAGAGGAGAAGGCAAAGAGTTTGAGAGTACCGGAAACAGAGGACTTTACGGTTATGCTGCCGGAATTAAGAGCGACACCGAGAGAGACAGATGCTGCGGAAAGTCTGCCGTCGTCACCGTAAACAGCGGCTATAATATCGGCTTTGCCGTCATATTCGGAAGTAACGGAAATATCGCGGACAAATACGGTGTCTCCGTTTCCGATTTCAATAACGGTTTGGCTTTTGCCGACAAAACCGTATGTAAGAGTTGCGGTTCCGTCGGAATTTATTGCCGCACTGTCAAATTTTTCGCCGTTGAGAGTAAACAGATACAGCATATCTTCGGAAGTTGTAAACTCATATCCGTCGTTCGGTGTCAGCGTAAGCGTAAGCTTTGCGCTGTTGGATTCAAACACGCCGTCGGCATCCCACTTTACACCCGTTACGGCAAAGTTTTGGCTCTGTTCACTTAAAGTTACGCTTGTATCGGGCTTTGCGCCGATCTTGGGCGCAGTCACGGTAAGATCAGCCTTAAAAATACCAAGCTTGTCGGTAAATACAAGGTAATCCGTCATGCCGTTTGCTCCGAGAGTTTCAAAAGGATCGTATCTGAGCGAAATTATATTGCCCGTCCATGCGTCTTTGCAGGAATCCTGCGAAGTAATGTCGATCTCAAAAATCTTCATTCCGTCAGCCTGTGCCGTTTCCTTTACCGCAAGAGGAATTCTCGATTTTCCCCACGAATATCCCTGCGCCGCTGTCGCAAAATATATAGAATCTCCGCCGGTTGTGCCGTTAAATCCGGCTTTCAGACGTACTATCGGGTACTTTTCCGCCGCAAACGACAGATTTTTTATTTCAAAGTTCAGGTCCGGACTGCTCTTGCCGCTGTTGTCATAGTACAGTATTCCGTCTTTAAGGTGGCTCTCCGCAACATTTCCGTTCGGAATCCACCCCGACATGTTTTCAAAATAAAACTTGGGATCATCACTGTAAACCGCATAGAGCGTCGTGTCACCCTTTATTTCAACCGATATATCGGCTCTTGAAGCGTCTTTCGACGTGCTCCAGCCCATAAATATCTTTCCGTCAAACTTCGGAACATACGAGCCACTGTATGGTGTGTAAATTTCGCCGACTACCGCCTCGCCTTCGGGTATATCTACGCCGTAACCGCCGTTTAAGTCATACGTCACCTTTACGCTCGGGAACGCATCTTCGCTTACGCACGACGCATATGCTCCGTCGGTATAAGTTATTCTCAGCATAAGCTTTCTTCCGCCGAATCCGGGAAGTACCTTTACGGTGTAAACTGCGTCATTGCTTACTACATTTCCGTTCACTATCCATTCGGTTTTTGCGCCGTCTGGCAGTGCGTTTCCGTTGTCGAGAGCCGTCACCGTGCTACCGTTTTCAAGAGAAGAATAAACCATTGATGGTTCGGGAGTTTCCAGCCCTGCACGTTTTGTTTCTATAATATAAAGCCCGGAGGATACAAACTTGCTTTCGGACATGAATTTTCTCGCCTTGATAAGCACCTTGTCGGAATATATTTCGATATACTGTCCTGCTGAATACCCTTTTTCGTACTTCTGGTCTATGCTTTTATCTCCCGACATCCATACAAGACAGCCCTCGTTGTAGTGAGTGAAGTTCCTGCCGTTTTCATAAGGTCTTACAAACGTGGAATCAAGTCCGAGATTGCTGTGGGTGTGTCCCGACGCAAAAAATACGTTTTCGTGGCGGTTGAGAATTTCCGCGACCTCATTGGGATTCTGTATTCCGCTTGAGGTAAACGGTATAAGCTCGCCGAAACCGACATGGCTTATTACAAATGTAACTTTTCCCGACTTTTCCGCGTCATACAGTTCTTCGTCAAGGAATTTCAGCTGTTCGTCGGTGACCTTGTACGTAACTCCGCCGATGTCGGCGGGGGCCGTCGGATAAGGCACGGCGATCATTATAAATTTGTAATCCCCGACGGTCGCGGAATAGAATATGTTGTCGCCGGTTCTCTTTATCTTTATGCCGTAATTGTCAGAAACAAAGTTTGTCTGCTTTGTAATAAACGCCTTGAATGAGTCAAAATCGTAGCCTATTGTCTGGTAAGCCGAGTTGTCGTACTCATGGTTGCCTATGCCGGCTATCGCGGGTATGCCCTTGCTGTTAAAGCTCTCGTCGAACCAGCTGTTAAGCGCTGTGTAGAATTTTTCGCCTACGCCGTTGTCGATAAGGTCGCCGTTTGCTATGACAAGATCGGGTGCATTTTGCTGTATATCCTTTACGGCGTTTGCGCGGTTGACGGTCATTTCCGGCCAATAGTCGTTCGCAAGATGAATGTCGGAGATCGAATATACCGTAAACAGCGGCTTTTCTTCGCTGTCCATGCGCTTGCTTTCGGGAATCGTGTACCAATAGCTTATATCGGGGCTGCCAGCTTTCTTAAAGTTCACACAAAGCCTTGTCGCCTCTTTCGGGAACGCACGTCCGTAAGGCTGATTGTAGTAGGCTGCGCCGTCGGCTATTGTTACGTCGCACAAAGGCGTGTAGCCGGAGAGTATGCCGTCGTCATCAGCAAAGCATATCTGTACGCTTGTATAGTCCTCGGTTTCGTCGGTGGTGTATATGTTTATGCTTCCGTATGCGCTGCCCTTTACGCTGTCGGCAAAAGTATACTTCAAAAAGCTCTGAGCCGAAACGGGAGTCCATATTGCATAGAGCGTGACGTCTCCGTTTACTTCGACACTGCTTACGGCGTTTGCCGAACCTTTTTTAAGCGCCCAGCCGCCGAATTCAAAGCCTTTTCTTACGGGAATTGCCGTGCTGCCGGGAGTTACGCTTTTTTCAAGCGTGAAATAATCCTCCGGAGCGCCGCTGCCGCCGTTTGCGTCATAGGAAATTTTGTAATACGGGATTATGCTCGGTTCGGAAATGTAAACATCATACGGATTGCCGTTGTACGGATCGGCGAAAATGCTGAAAAAGTCCATTGATTCGGTCGGTACATGATTTTCCGCCGTAAAATCGAGATCCTTTTCAAAAAGCGTCCACTGCCCTGCATTAAGAGGCTTTAAATATACTGCGTGGTCGCCGGCACCGCTTGTTTCGGTGGTTGTGTAATATCTGAAATTACCGTAAACATCAGAATTTGCTTCGTCGGCTCTCATGTAAAATTTGAGCTTGTAACGTCTGCCGACCTCCCACTTTACGGGTATCTGAACCGACGCGTATCCGGAACCTCTGACGTATTTTACGACTTTTCCGCGCTCTGCGTCATTGAAAAATTCCATATAGCCGTTTGACGGGCGCAAACCGTAATATTCGTCAAGTCCGAGATATGCATTCTCGCCGAGAGCCGTGTCCTTTACAGGACGCCACAGCGCATAAAACGTCATATCCTCTGTCGGCGTAAAGGTATATTTGTATATCCTGTCGTTCTTTTCGGTAGTCCATCCGGCAAGATAACTGCCGTTCTTTATCACGGGTTCGCCGTAATATGAATAGGTCTTTCCGGTTTCCGCACTTGCCTCTCTCACTAGTTCATCTCCGTCGTAAAACTTGAGATTGCAGTCGGCAAAAACACCGAGTGTCACAAAAAGTGTACAAACCAGTGCCGAAAAAAAGATTTTTGAGATTTTCACGTTTCCCATTTGTTTTGCTCTCCTTAAAGGTTTTGCATGGCATAAAACCATAACATTTTATAATATAATTATAGACTCGCACATTATATTTATCAATGGATTTTTGTAACTCTTTACTGGACAAAACAGTAATAATATGGTAAACTGTATGCGGTGCAATATACCGGCAAACTGAACACAGGTAAACAACGGAGGTGATACCATGATAAGAAACAGACTGACATCTTTCGGCATGGAGCAATGTGAACCCGGCAAAGCTCCCGTAAGCTGCATATCCACCTTCTATATGCTGCACTTTGTACTTTCCGGCAGCGGATATTTCTGCGGCAAAAAAGTATCCGCAGGTCAGGGATTTCTGTGCAGGCTCGGAAAATACATCACATACCGGCCCGACGAAAAAGATCCGTGGAGATATGCGTGGATAAACTTTACGGATCCCGAAATTCTCGAAGAACTCGGACGCATAATACTTCCGCAGAACACCGACATATTTGCTTTCGACGCCGAAAAACCCTACGGCACGCTGATTGCCGACGCCGAGAGAATACACGACAAAGGTCTTGCCGACTTTTCATACAGCGGCTCGGCGCTTTTATATTCTCTGTTATCTTACTTTTACGTTGACAGTCACAGACTTATCGCAGGAAACGAGAAATCCTCAAAGGAAATTCATGTCGAACGCGCAAAACAACTTATAGAATCCGAATTCAACAACCCCGATTTTACAATATCCTCGCTTTCTTCGCGGCTCGGAATAGACCGTGCGTATCTGCGAAGCATTTTCTGCGAGATCTGCGGAATTTCCCCGAAAGAATACCTGACTCAGACGCGTATGGCTCATGCGCGCGAGTTTCTCGCCTCGACGACAATGCCCGTAAACATAGTCGCGCAGTCTGTCGGATACAAGGACGCGCTCTGGTTCTCAAAGATGTTTAAAAAGCTGTATACGGGGACTCCGACAGAGTACCGCACAAAGCACGGACTTGACGCCGGAAAGCTCTGAGCAAACAAAAAAGCCCTGCGGCTCTTATACCGAAAGGCGAAAAATATTTATGTAAAAGCTGACACTTGACTGTCCGCCGTTTTTTACTTATATACGTGAAAGCCGTTTCCGACAATCTGCGTGGATTCCGAGAAAATTATAAACGCGCCGCTGTCAATTTCGAGTATCTTTTTCTGAAATGCGGGCATTTCGTTTTCTTTAAGCGCACAGACAAGCATTTTCGTGCCGCTGCCGGTATATGCGCCGGTTGCGTCAAGCAATGTAACGCCTCTCGGAGATGTCGAAACAAGCTTTTTTGCTATTTTTTCTCCGTCCGTACTCACTACAAACGCAAGCTTTGAAACATTAAGCTTTCTTATGAGCAGATCAATGGCATACGACGAAACAAACAGCGAAACAATGCCGTAAAGCGAAAGCTCAACGCTCTTAAATGTCACAAGCGATACCGCAACTATCAGCACGTTTACGAAAAGCAGCAGCTGTCCTATCGGAAACTGCGTAAACCTGCTCTGTATCAGCCTTCCCACTATGTCCGTGCCGCCGGTCGAAGCTCCGGCAACAAGCGTAAGTCCTATTCCGAAACCGTACAGCACCGAGCCTATGACAGACGCAAGAAACAGATCGTCCGTCACCGGCGGAAAATACGCAAGCAGCTGCATAAATCCCGACAAAAGCACCGTGCACGCAAGAGTTTTCCATACGAAGTCCCTGCCCAGCACCTTAAATCCGACAGCTAACAGCACCACATTTATAACTGCGTTCGACACGCCCGGCTGAATTCCGGCAGTGTGGTATAGCAAAGTCGATATACCCGAAACGCCGCCGCTTACAATCTTATTCGGAAGATAAAACAGGCTTATTGCCGCCGCGGTAAGGAAAACGCCTGAGATTACAAAAAATAAATTTCTGATTGCCGTGATTTTAACCGATCTGTCCGTCATAACCCATAGTCACCCAAAAAGCCGCGGCAAAACAAACCGCGGCAATATATTTTCCTTTATACAAAAAACGTTATTTAATTTTGTTCTTTACATATTCTATAATAAGCTCGGCGCAGCCGTCCCAGCCGATTCTGTCCGAATTCAGGCACAAATCGAACTGCGTGCTGTCACTCCAGCGCTTGCCGGTGTAATAATAGTAGAAATCGGCGCGCTCTTTATCGGTTTTCTTTATGCGCTTTTCAGCCTGAGCAGGGCTGAGCGAAAATCTTTCGCATACCGTCTTTACGCAAACGTCAAACGGAGCCTGTATGTTAAAGCTGAAAACATTGTCGAGATCCGCCAGCACAAAATTCGACGCTCTGCCGATAGCGACAAAGGATTCCGTTGCCGCAAGCTTTCTCAGTACCTGAGCCTGATAGTTGAACAGGTTTTCCTCCGACGCAAATTCCTTGCTGTCCGGCGGTATCACTCCGCCCTCAAACACTCCTCTGCGCGCAAAAACGGGAAGCTTTACCTTTTCGTCGTTGCGTATGAAATACTTTTCATTAATTCCGCTCTCGTCCGACGCCATTTTTAGTATTTCTTCATCGTAATACTTGATTCCGAGCTGCTTTGCAACAGACTGTCCTATTGTCTTTCCTCCGCTGCCGAATCCGCGCTCAACGGTAATAACGAAATTTTTCATAAACAATACCTCGTTTTTGAAATTATGATGTACTTTCATTATTATTTTATCACCCGCCGCAAAATAAATCAATAGTATAAGAAAAAATATACAATTTCTACTCATTTTCATAAATTCGGCGCAAAAAATACGTTGCAAATGTATATTTATTAATAAATTTTGTGGTAAAATTATTATATAATTTTTCATATTTATATTCAATTTTCACAAAATGCAAAATACATATCACAGGGGAGAGTATTCGCATGAAAAGAACAAAACTTATCGCGGCAGGGATAGTTTCGCTTTGGCTTTCGCTTTTTTGCTTTACAGCTCAGTCCGCAGAGCAGGCACCGCCGGCTGACAGCGCCAAAACTTCGGCATACGCCGAAGAACAGCAGACGGCATATCTGTTTTCGGATCTCGATAACGCCGCAAAGCCGTCCGATCCTTTAAGCACCGACAACGCCGTTATGCTGTGCGCGCGCTTTTTTGCAAGCCTTAACGGAGAGCTTACGGATACGGTGATAACCGACGCCGCCTCGGCAAAAAGCTATGCGCTTAAAAACGGACTTTACGACAGCACCGTAATACCGTCCTTTGACGGAAACATAACAAGAGCGCAGTTTGCTTATATGCTTTCAAAGGCTTTCGGTGAAAATCCGCCCGAAAGCATAAATTCCGTTTCCGACATTCCCGACACGGCAGGCGTTTACAAATCTGCGGTGCTAATGCTCTACAACGCCGGAATATTTACCGGAAAAGACTCATACGGAAATTTCTTTCCGTCGGACACAATAACCTATTCACAGGCAAAAACAGTTTTTGAAAGAATCTGCGTTCCTCAGAGCAGAGTGCGTTTCTCGACAGGAAACAAGAACCGAGAGGCTTATTATCTCATAGACGACTTTTTGATGAGTATTCCCGTAAGATCAAAGCCGCATCTTGCGTCCGGCTGGAACGGCGATTATTCGGGCGATATAAGCTTCAGCGGAAAAACCGCTTTCACAAACAAGCTCACCGACGTAAGCACAAACAGCGGAGTTTCGATATACCGAAAGTTTTATCCGCAGTATTCGGGAGTTCTTTCTCTTGAAACAATTATCTCGCTCAATTACGGCAAAAACGGACTTGAATTATATTTTTCGGACGAAACAGACAGCCGCATTTTCGGAATATCCACCTACGGCGGCAGAATCTGGGCGAACGGCAAAAGCGACAATGCAACGTCGTATACCTCCTTTGAGACAGGCTCGGTTCTGCGTATAAAGCTGGAGCTTGACACGGACAGTCAGAAAGCCAAGGTCTACGTCTGCGGAAACTATCTCGGAGAGTTTGAAACAGGCAACATAAACGGCGGAATAAACAAGCTCACGGTAGGAACCACCGACAAGGGTATTGTAACCGTGATTGCCGAACAAGTCCATCTTTACAGAGACTATCTCGTAAACGACGTTTTCAGAATGTACGAACCCGGTTCGGGTATAAGCGCGTCATGGGACGTTACGGGAAATATCGCAGTCGAAAAGATACTGTCTAACGCCGTAAATACGGGCGACGTATACAGTGCAAAAATGACCGCGGCGGCAAATCAGACGTCAAAAGCGTACAAATCGTTTGAGAAAACTTCGGGAAAAGTTGTTTCGGAAGTTTACATACTGCTGCCCGACGTTACTGACGGCGCTTACATCTCCCTGCTTGCCGACAGCGGCACGGTCATAAAAATTAACACAGCCGACAGCAAATTTTACTGCGGAAACACGCACCTTCGCGATTTTTCAAAGAACATCTGGCAGCTTGTGCGCATTGAAGCCGACTTTGACAAGGGCACGGCTCTTATAAAGATAGACGGCAAGACGGCCGCAGAAAACATCAAGATTTCGGGTACATACGCAAACGGTATCGAAATAGGCTTCTGCCCGAAAACCGACGCCGTTATGTGGTTCGACGACGCCGAAGTTTTCCGCGCATATGAATATGACGACTATGTCCCCGTTCCAAAAAAGCTTGAAACCGACTATCTTCTCTCCATGAGCGTCTGCAACCTCTGGAGAAACGGTTCTCACTACGGCTGGGACTACATTTCGTCATACGACGAGCTTACTCCCGTTCTCGGCTACTACGACGAGGGCAGTCCCGAAGAAATGGACTGGGAGATAAAGTACCTTGTCGAACACGGATTTTCAACATATCATATGTGCTGGTACACTCCCGACGGAAACGCGGTCGAACCCATAAAAAAGCCGCGCATGGTTGACGCTTTCCACGACGGATATTTCAACGCAAAATATTCCGATATGCTTGACTTTTCAATAATGTGGGAAAATGCAAATTCTCCAAACACCACGCTTGAAAACTTCAAAAACAACATCTGGAACTACTGGAAAGAATGGTATTTCTCCGACAGCCGATATTTCACCATTGACAACAAGCCTTATCTTACAATATACAACTCCAATTACTTTATGGATATGTGCGGCGGAGAAGATGGAACAAAAGAAGTCATAGCGTGGATGAAAAACGATATTAAGTCTCTCGGCTATGACGGTCTTATAGTCACCTTCACGGGACTCGGAAACAACGGTACTCAGAACGCAAAGCTAAAAAACATCGGCTGCGACGGACTTATGGGTTATGCGATAGGCTCTATGGGGTATGACCTCGGCGTAAACAAGCAGTTTATAACCACAGGCTACAATCTTGCAAAACAAAGCGGACTTGACGCGCTCGCGCTTGCCGGAACCGGCTTTAACATCATCGGCTGGAATCAGTCGCGCACGCCTCTCATGTCGCCTGCGGATTTCACAACGCTGCTTACATGGTTCCGAGACGAACAGATGGCAAAATTTTCGTCAAAGCCGTACAACGAACAGTGGAAAAGAAAGTTTATTCAGTTCGACACCTGGAACGAATACGGCGAAGGACACTATCTGTTCCCGACAAAAAAATACGGCTTCGGTTATCTTGACGCCGCTGCAAAGGTTTTCGCAAAAAATCCCTCTCAATATTCCGCATCAGTAAATACAGTGCCGACAGCTGCGCAGAAAGAACGCATAACAAGGCTCTACCCCGATTACTACACGCATTTAAGACGTGAATTTCTTACGGAAGAAACCGCGGGAGTGCCGAATGAAACGGTTTTGGGTCTTAATCTTACCGATTCCGACGCAAAAAACAAATTCTCATTTTCCGATTTCAAGGCAGGCGCAGGATTTTCTGCCTCCGACGGTTTTACAGGTACTGCTTCAAGCAACGACCCGAAAATATGGTACAAAAAAAGCTCGACTTACGAAAAAATCGTAACCGCGCGCGACATTGACGTTATTCACATACAGATGAGCTCATCTATTGCGTCTAACGCAAAGCTGTATTTCAGAACAAGCACCGACAGCGTATGGAATGAGGCAAAGGGCTTTGATTTCAGCGTCGGAAAAACTCCCGAACTTACGGATTATTATATAGAAACACCTTCAAATTCACTTTGGACGGACGATATTTATTCTATCCGTCTCGATCCCGGTGCAATAACCAATGCTAACGTAAAAGTGACAAAAATCGAATTTATGAAGTATTCCGATTCACAAAAACCGTTTACCGTAACGGTTGACGGCACGGAAGCTTCTCTCAAGTTCGACGAAACGCGCGAAATTCTCCCGTCGGAGCTTTATGTTGCGCTGCGCGAGGATTCTCACCTTTTGACTCTGCTCCATATAAGCTTTGAGTGGAACAAAAACGACGGAATTTTAAAGCTCAGAGCACCCGACAGAACCGAGTACGTCTTTACCGTCGGCAGCAGCACAGTCTACATAAACGAAAAGCCGTCAAAGCTTGACAGAGCCGTAGAACTTTACGACGCAATGCCTGTCATTCCGATTATAAGTATTCTTAAAAAGTCAGGATATGATTACATCTATGTGCCCAAAGACAGAAGCCTTGAGGTTTATCTGCTTTCAAAGAGCACAACGCTTGAAACTATTTACGGCGGCGACGCGGAAAATCCCGACAGCACCTCATTCTATTCGGGAAACAACAATATCTCGGTAAAATCGGTTCTCGATCCCGAAAACAGCTCTAACCGCATATGGAAAGTCACGGGGCAGAATTCGCAGATATGGTCATACATAAGAACCCATTACCGATTTACCGCCGGAACAACCTATACCGTCGACTTTGACGCAAAGCTTGACGGACTTCACAACGGCGACACCTCGGTAAGCTGCGGTCTGTATTTCAATCCGAGATACGCAGACACTGCCGCGACAGATCCCGAAAGACGCTACGATCACGCAAAAACCATAAAAATACTCAGCGTTTCGGACGGCTGGGTACATATAAAGCATACCTTTACCGTAAACGATACGTATTATTCCGACGAAAGCAAAATCAAAGACGAACTTTCGATCTTCATAAACCCCGTACAGCTCTCCGACGGCACATATTCGGCAGCCGACTTCAGCATTGACAACTTCGTGCTGCACAAGCACACCAAGCCCTTTGAGCTCAGAAACGGCGACGCCGAAAGCGATGACGACACCGCATTCTTCGGAGGTTCAAATATGCTGAATGTCGAACGCATACAGGATCCGGATAACGCGCAAAATCACGTCTGGTCGGTTACAAATACCAACACCTCGGACGCGTCATGGTCATACATACGTCAGGAAACAGCCTTTACCGCAGCATGCACGTACAAGGTTTCGTTTGACATAAAGCTGCTTTCCCTCTCGGACGGTTCGGATATAAAGGACGCGTCGGTAAATCTCAATCCGAGATACTATGACATACGGCAGCTTGACATACAAAACAGATACGACCACCCCGTTTCAGCGTCAAAAAGCGTTTCCGCCTCCGACGGCTGGGTTCACCTTGAATACACCTTCACAGTCGCTCCCTACTACGATCCCGAAATACACCCGTCGGGTCTGCCAAAGGATCAGATCACCGTATTTGTAAATCCTCTAAAGAATCCTGCCGGAGTTACTCTCGGAGTAAATTTCTTGCTTGACAATTTCAAGGTAAGCATGGTCTGAAAATATAAAACAATAAACAAAAGTCCTGCACGAAACTCAAAAAACGAGCCGTGCAGGATATATTTTTGCACTTTTATTATTGCTGTTATCTGCGGTTTGTGTCTATGCCCAAAAATTGAAACTCCGTCCGACAGGATAAGTTTTACCGTATCTCGATCTATCTTAAAATTACAGATTTTGATACTGTTCCACCGCAAGCCTGTCGCAGATCTCGTTATATTCGTGTCCAGCGTGTCCCTTTATCCACTCATACGTTATTTTATGAACCTCGGAAAGGCAAAGCAGTTTTTCCCAAAGATCGGGATTAAGCGCGGGTTTTCCGTCCGACTTTTTCCAGCCCTTGCTTTTCCATGATCTTGCCCAGCCCTTTGTCATGCCGTCAATAAGATATTTTGAGTCTGACACAAGATGTACCTCGCACGGCTCTGTAAGCGCCGAAAGCCCCTCTATTGCGGCGGTAAGCTCCATTCTGTTGTTTGTGGTCGATCTTTCTCCGCCGCTTATGCGCTTTTCTCTGCCGTTGTATACGAGAACCGCACCCCAGCCTCCCGGACCGGGGTTTCCGCTGCAAGCGCCGTCTGTGTAAAGTGATACCTTTTTCAAATTATTACTCCGCTATTATTCTGTCTCTTATAAAGTCGTAGATTACCTTTTTGCCGGGTATTCCGCACTCTATATATCCGCTGTCCCATACGCTCTTTACGTAAGGGTTATTGTAGGTAAATCCGTAAGGATATACGTTTTCCACGCCGTTCTGTGAATTTCCGTGATACCAGACCTTTGCTCCGTCAAATTCAACGGTCTGCTTCTGTCTGTCATAAACCACGGGAAGGCTCTTTATATGTTCGATAAACGCATCAAACGACGCGTGCGCCGACTGCTTTTCAACTCTTACCACAACGCAGTTCTGTCTGCCGGGACTTATAAACTCTATGCCCTTATAGTCGGCGTCGTCGGTTTCGGCAAAACCGTTGTCAAAGTAAACGCTTATATAAAGTCTGCCCATATACGACAAGAACATATACTTTCCGTCGTCAATTTTCTTATCGAAATATTTTACCGGTATGCAGGCGTTTATATACTCAAACTGGTTTTGCTTTTCGATATTGTATATGCTTACAGCCGTATTTTTATTGCAGTAATGCGTGCTGCAAAGACAGCCGTGGTCGCCCGTCCAGCGGTTATGTATGTGATGATAGCCCGGATCTCCGGGATGATGTGAGAATATCTTATGATCTCTGCCGCCGCAAAGCGTAAGGTCCCATTCGTGCTGCTGATGGTGCGCATACCATCTGTCCGGGCTTTCTTCGGGATACTGATCCTGGTGGTTTACGGCTCCCAGAACATAGTCCTCATCTACATACGTATACTTGCATATAGCCTTTCCGTCAAGCATATCGAGATAATCATGCCGTATTTCAGCACCTACCCAGCTTTCGGTGGAATGTAAATGTTTCTGCTCAAAGTTTTCATACGGAAATCTTCTCATGCACTCAATGTCGTACACGATTTGAGACGGAACATAGTCCGAAAGCAGCATAAGCGGCGCTATATCGACGCTCTTTGCATACGGAGAACCGAAATAGTAGTCATATAGATTTGTAAGTCCTCCGACACCCGAAAGCGCCGCGCCTTCATATATTCTTCCATGTGCTCCGCCGTATATTCCGTTTATTCCGTCGCATATCATATCGAGAAGAATTATATCCATTGTCATATACGCGCGTTTTCTGACAATTTCATCATCGGTATACTTTGCGAGAATTGCGGTTATGAGCATAATTTCCGCACCGTATCCAAGCGAGTCGAACTCACCCCAGCCGCGGCGTGCGCGGAAATCGTAAAATTCCTTGAAATATGCCGTATCTTTCTCATGAATTTCTTCGGCGGTCATGCCGAACTGCTCAAATTTGCGTCCCTTATAGTAAATAGACGCAAGGTATCTTGCCGCTCTGTACATAAGAGAATGGTTTTCGGATTTATACAGCGCCGAAAAGTCACGAACAAGGAAAAAGCGTTCGAGAGAGGCTTTCATTTTGTCGGTAAGCGCGTCGGGGCACTCGAAAAACAGCGGCACAAGACGTATAGCCTCAAAATCCGCCTCTCCCCTGTGTTCTCTGCCGTAAGGATGAGGATGTTCAAACCAGACCGCAGCGTAAACTATCTCATCTTCATAAATTTCTCTCTTTGATTTGTCCTTGATATACGAAAAAATTGCATATTCACGGTATACGTTGTCCGTAGTGTCGTTAATCAAGCTCGGTTTTCCGCCGGTATAACTGTATATCTGCCCCGTATATTTCCGGGTGAGTTTCTCATTGATTTCGTCCATGCGCCGCTTCGCATTTTCTCTGTTCACGATCTTTTCTCCTTTTTAAGACGGAAATTTATATTTCGGAAATTAATTATCTGTTTTGACGCTTTCCGAATACGGTTTGTAAACAAGCGTTCCGTTTATGACAAGATTGCCGTCCTTTATCTCGTATTTAACCGAGTATTCCGATTCGGGAACGTCTTCTATATAGTATGTGATCTTTCCGGACTTTACCTTATAGCGCGTCTTATCCGACGTAAAGCTCTCGTTTGTATATTCGTAAAAATATCCGTCGGCGGTATATTCGTATATCTGCTCGGTATCCGCGTCTATCCACTTTCCGACAACGCTGCCGCCCTTTGACGAACAGCCGTAAAAAAACGCAGCCAGTGCAAATAAAGCAAGTACGGACATTATCTTCTTAATCATATGAAGTTTTTCCTTTCGTGTTTCAATAAGTATAATGCAGCAATGTGAACAATATGTTAATTCGGTAACAATTTATACGAAATGTATATAAATATACTATATGTCACCTCTTGAGTATTTAAGCGGCGTGGTTCCGGTGGTTTTTTTAAAAGTTCTGATAAAGTGGCAAGTATTTGAAAATCCGCATTTTCCTGCTGCGGCGCTTACGCTCACGCCCTGTTTAAGCAGCGTTTTTGCTTTTTTTATGCGTTTTGCCGTGATAAGCTCGCCGATCGTAATTCCGGTTGCCGCCTTGAAATCGCAGATAAGCTTTGCACGGCTGACAAAGAAAACCCCGGCAATGTCGGAAATGACAAGCTTTTTGTCAAGATTATCCGTTATGTAGCGTATGACGTCCGTAATGTAGCTCTGCACTACGCAGTCGTTTCTGTGCCCGGAATCCTTTCCCATAAGAGAGGCTTTGGCAAGTATGAGAGCGGTTAGATTTTTTCTCATGCCGTCATAGACCGTCCCGCACTTATCTGAAAGAGAGCACAGCGAGTCAAACAAAAAGAGCAGCTCTGTCTTGTCCTTTTCGGAATTTACGGCAAGTATACGGCAGTCGGGTTCGAGAACGTCCCTTACGTCGTCATAGTCAATACAGTCGCTTATATCGCCGTAACGGAAATTGAGATTGTATCTGCGGTAGAGCTTTGACGGATCGACGTCCGTCGTGTGCAGCTTCTTTTCGCGGAAAAATATAAGACAGCAGCCGCTGCAATTATATATATCGTCTGCACAGAGAAAATTGAGATGCCCCTCAAGCACAAACAGCACCTCGCTGTTGTTGTGTCTGTGCATACCCAAGTTTTTCCGTCCCGTTCCGCAGAAATAGTCGGCGCTTATTCCGGAGGATACGTGCGCATTTACACCGTTTTCCATTTTCCGAGCCTCCTTTTACAGAAGTATAACATATTTTTTCGGCAAAGTCTATACTATACGCAAACTTTTGTCTTATAAATCATTGATTTTTGCATTAAGCTTGCTTATAATTGTTTTATAGAATACAAACAAACTATACATCGGAGAAGAGATATATGAATACAACCCCTACTTACGAACACTACGGCTCAATTCTGAAAAACACGCCGTTTGAAAACAAAACCGACAGCACCTCCTATATTCCGTACAGCGATGATTTTTCGGCGCTTTCCGAAAAAGTATTCCTCGGCAGAAACAAATATGCGCCCAACAGCATATGTTATCAGCCTATGGAGGGACAGGACGCAGAAAACGGCACTCCCACCGACATAACCTTTAAGCGCTACACCGAGCTTGCAAACGGCGGCGCGGGACTTATCTGGCTTGAAGCAGTAAGCGTATGTCCAGAGGGAAGGAGCAACCCGTATCAGCTTATGCTGACAAGCAAAAACCGCGATGAATTCTCGCGCCTTGCCGAAAGCATAAAAACCGAATGTTTAAAGCAAAACGGATACGAACCCGTTATAATACTCCAGCTTACAAATTCGGGACGCTATTCAAAGCCTAACGGCACTCCGTCGCCCATCGCGGCATACGTAAACCCCGATATTGACGGTTCAGCCGCCCCGAAAACCGCGTCAGACGAGTATCTCGCCTCACTTCCCGAAATGTACGCCAAAAGCGCCGCTCTTGCCGAAAAGTGCGGATATGACGGCGTTGATTTAAAGTGCTGCCACGGTTATCTTCTTTCCGAGCTTTTAAGCGCGTTTGACAGAGACGGCATTTACGGCGGCAGCTTTGAAAACCGCACAAGGCTTTTATTTGACTGCGCAGCCGCAATAGACGGTGCGCTCGGAGAAAATATGATACGTGCGTGCAGACTAAACGTCTACGATGGTTATCCCGGAAAATACTGTTTCGGAAAATCTTCAGAGGAAGGATGCGAATACGACCTTACCGAACCCAACGCCGTAATATCAAGGCTCGAAAAGGACTTCGGATTTACGCTTATCAACGTCACAATGGGAAGCCCTTACCGCAATCCGGACGTTTCCCGTCCATACAAACGCGGAATTGATATGCCCAAAACAAACGCCGTGCAGGGACTTTCGAGAATACTCGGCGGCTGTGCCGAGATCAAAAAGGCGCACCCCGATACAGCCTTTGTCGATACGGGAATTTCGGCTCTCGGCGCACTTTCTCCGTTTGCCGCGGCAGGACTTAAAAAAGAGGACATGACGGATTTTGTCGGATTCGGCAGAATGTCATTTGCATACCCGTCCCTCGCAAGAGATATTATAAACGGCAGTTTTGACGGCAAAAAATCCTGTGTTGCCTGCGGAGGCTGCTCATACTTAAAGAAAAACGTTCAGAAAAGCGGCTGCATTATAAGAAACCGTTTCTATTCGGAAATTTACAAGGACTACAAAAAGTCCCACAACGATTAAAAGGAGATAACAGCAATGAAAACAGCTCTCGTAACCGGTGCGTCACGCGGAATAGGCTTTGCGACAGCGCTTGCTCTTTCAAAAGCGGGTTATCACATCATTGCCGCAGCCTCATCTTACAGAGAGGACACCGAAAACCGCTTTAAGCAGGAATTTGAAAACGGATATACTTACGTATACGGAGACTTAAAGGAAAAAAGCATGCTCGACAGCTTTATTTCGGCTGTAAAGGACTGCGGAAGAATAGATCTGCTCGTCAACAACGCCGGTATCGCTCCGCCGGTAAGGCGCGACATACTCGAAACCACACAAGAAAGCTTTGATCTTGTCATGGATACCAACTTAAAGGCGGTTTTCTTCATCACACAGGCAATATCAAAGCTTATGATAGAGTACAAATCCTCGCTTGAACCCGAATACTCTCCGAGAATTATCAATATAGGCTCAATGTCAGCCGACGTGTCCTCTGTTTCGCGCGGAGAATACTGCATATCAAAAGCGGGCATCGGCATGGTGACAATGCTCTTTGCGGACAGGCTCGCGGAGTACGGTATTCCGGTGTTTGAGATACGTCCCGGCATTATAAAAACCGACATGACAAGCGCTGTCACCGCAAAATACGACGTGCTGATCGCCGACGGCATTACTCCGACAAAACGCTGGGGGCTTCCGTCCGACATAGCCTCTGCCGCGTGTGCGCTTGCGTCGGGTGCGTTCGATTTTTCGACCGGTCAGGTATTCAACGTTGACGGCGGTTTTCATCTGCGCAGACTTTAAAATACGGCTCATTACTTATTTAAATACTTTTTTCCGTCCCGGACAAAAACGGGGCGGTTTTCTTTTTTACGCAAAAAACATTTTGCCGCATATAAAAACGCCGCTCCTTTTGGGAGCGGCGCTCAAAGCTAATTGCCGAGATCAAACGGTCTCTTGTTCATACAGATCGGATACATTGATTATTGTATCTTCTCCCTCACCGCTGGCAAGCAGTATGTCGGCGGATTTCAAGACAAGCATTTGAACTTCCGGTTCGGTGTAATTCTTCTTCATGCATATTCTCCTTTCAATCAGCCTTTATATTCGGGAAGTGCTTCGCCTTTTATGATTTTGTTTACAACTTCGAGAACATCGCCTGTTGCGCCGTCTTTAAGACTTTCTGCAACTTCAAGTATGCTTGCTTTCATTGTATCGCCGTAGTAATACTCTCCGCCGTAAACAACGTAGGGACGTACTGCGAACTTATCGCCGTAGTTGGTGTTCGGGATATTTACAAGCACTGCTGCGAATGTTGTGTTGTCAGTACCAACCTCATATTTATTAATGGTTACTTCTCCGTCAACCTTCTTGAACGACGGCGAAACTATTGTCTTGACCGAAGTCATGTTTGCGGTAAGCTCAGCGCCGCTAAGCTTATCTGCTCTTGCTACGATATAGCCGAATTCGGTAAGGCTCTTGTCCTCCATGAACTTGCTCTTTACGGCAGCCTTGAATCTGAGACCTGCGGGATATGTTGCTCTGATTGTGGTTTCTTCAGCGAGAGAAGTCGGGGCAACTGCGGTATTAACGATTACTTCGTCATAGGTTGCCGAACCGTCTGCATTTACAAGTTTCGGAACGGTAACTTCGGTTACACCGTCTTTAAGCGTCATAACAACATCGTTTCCGTTTACGGTAAGCGCTGTTACGTTGCCGCCGAAGTATTTGCCGTAGTAAGTTTCAAGCGCCTCTGCGGTGTCCTTGTCGATACCGTTCGCATATGTTACGGTTACGGTGTTTCCGGAGAACTTGGTGGTGTAATCTGATGAGGTAGCATTAGGTCTGTAATAAAGACCGATGTATGCAACGTCTGCGGTTATACCCTTGCCTGCGGAGTAAACACTGCTGCCTACATAAAGGTCAGGCTGAGCAGGCTGTATTGTGTGACCCGCTTCAATCGTATAATCTTCAAACTTGATTTCGTTCCAAGTGTTATCGGGTTTCTTGCCTATATCTACCTTATTATAGCTATTGGCAGACTCGTCAACTCTGCGGAGCATACAGGAGGTTACGCCGGAAAATCTTGACTTTGTAATATAAGTATAAGTGTGAGCTGTGTCGTAAGGAAGTGTAGTGTCTCTCCAGTAATTCAAGCTGTGCGGCCACTGATATGCGCCGCTTACAACGCTTATATAATCAAAGCCTTCTGCACTTCTGTTGAAAGAATAGCTCTTAAAATAAGTAGAATCTTTAACAATATCTGTATTTTCTACCGACTTGTTTCCTGCGTTCCAGAGATAGTTTCTAAGACCGTAAACAGGAGCATAGTAGTCGGGAAGATCAATCTTTGTTTCGGGATAGGTTGCTGTCTTTGTTCCGTTTACAAGTTCCGGAATTGTAATATGGCTGTAATTAACAGCCTCATCCTCGTTAAGGGTAATTATCATCTTGTTGTCGGCAAACTCAACAGATTTTACCGCACTTGAAAGATATTCAGCCGGATTAACCTCCATGGCAGCGAGTGCATTTGCCTCAAAGCCGTTTTCGGCAGTAACCGTAATTGTCGGGAAGTCAAAGCTTATATCGGAATATGAATCTTTCGCAATAGGCTTATAGTAAAGCCTGATGTCGTCGATATACATTGTGCCGGCGGTCTTAGAGGTGTCCTCAAATATCCACATCAGCTCACGGACGGTTTTGCCACTTGCCGTCTGGCTGTATGTCTTGGTGAGCGTATTCCATGCTCCTGCTCCGAAGTTTGTAGTACCTATATTGTCAAATTGACCGTCGGTTTTGCGCAGTGCGGGTCTTGTTGCAACGGCTTTTGCAAAATCTGCGCCTTCAAAATACATTTTAATGCTTGCGGTAAATTTTGCAGGAACTCTTACATACTCTTCAACACGATTTCCTGTGCTTGCATTCTTACCATTATCAAGTACGGTTCTGAATACGGGATATCCCGTGCTGCCGTCGATATTAAGCTTAATATACTTTCCGCTGCCGACGCCGTCGACATTTTCAACAAGCACACCCGAGGTGTTTCCGCCCTCTGTCGCATAAACGCGATTGCCGTGTATCTTGGTATCATGTTCTCCGTTATAGGTCTCGCCGACAGTAAAACTCTCAAAGTTTTCATCTATAAGATTAATTCCGTACAACGGTGCAAGGGCATCAACCTTTGTAACGGTCACATCGACAGACGTATATGTTTTTGTCTTATCGGCATTTACTACTGAAGGAAGGCTTACATTTCCTGCTCCGTTTACGGTAAGCGTAATAGTATTTCCGTCGACAGCGCAGGAATTAACAAACTTGCCGAAATATTTCTGAGGTTCTGCCGTAAGCGCCGTTGCTGCGTTTTTCTCGATTCCGTCGGGAGCACTTACTATGACAGTAGGATATACTGCTTTTACAACTTTATATTCCACCTGATTTGTCGGCTTATAATAAAGATTAATGTTATCTACAAGTATAGTACCCTTCGGTTTATCCGCAGGCAAATCAAAAACGAGCTGAAGCGCTCTGGCATCATGATTTGTCTCAAGATTATCCAAAGTAAATGTAGGTTTTTTGTCATAACTCAGCCATACATCTGCACGGTTTTTGTCAGTAATGTTATAACCGTTGAATGACGGGAGTGAAGAAGAACCTGCACTTCCGAGACGCATTGCCGGTCTGAGCGCGGCCTTTGACGCAAACTCTGCGTCTGCATATTTATACTGTGCGCTCATAGTAAACTTTGCCGGTACTTTTACCGTATTTGCGCCAAAATTAACTCTGAGCGACGGCCACTGAGTCGAACCGTCTATATTAACTTGAAGCGCATTTCCGTTTTCTTCATCTCTAACTATATCTGCCGATGTGGTTGCTCCCTCAAGCGTATATCCCAGACCGTTGTATGTGATGGTATTCTGGATATATTGGCCGCTTGCATTTTTTGTCGGGAAAAGTTTGTCGGTATCTTTCCAGCCTTCAAAATTTTCTCCGATAAGTCTTACGCCGAGTGTGGGATCATAATAGGACGCGGTTTCCTCTGCAAGCGAAGCGTCGCTTATTTTTGAAGAAATAGCCTCCCTCCCGACTTCAAGCGAAATTTCATCCGCGGATTCAATCGGCTCTGCTGCCGGGCTCGCGAATGCTGTGGTAGAAAAAACCGTAGCTGTCGCGAGTAAAACGCTGAGTAGTTTTTTCATTTTTCTAAACTCTCCTTTAATTTTTTAAGGCACAGGGAATTTATCCCAATGACATATTTAATTTTAGGTCAATTATCACACATTGTCAAGTGCTTTTGGGAAATAACTTGCACAATAACAACTAAAAATATGAACAAATTTAAAATTTTTGGCATGGCACGGTCGGATTTTGGGGATATGGTCGGATTTTAGTACCCGATCGTGGGTGAAACAAGCGCAAAGCCGAAGAATTTTTCAGGCATTAACGCGCTGTAAAAATGGGAAAAGGCGCATCATAAGATGCGCCTTAGGGCTTTCATAATATCATAGGTGAATCAAACTCACGAGGTTAAAAGCCGTGCCGTGAATTCAACTTCCTTTTGGAAAGAACACTTGACAGGTCCTGAATAACCCATATGTGCAGAGTTTGTTACGCTATATTATTACTGCTGCTGTTCCTTCATTGCTGCGAAGCACTCGCTGCAATAAACCGGTCTGTCGCTTGTGGGCTGGAAGGGGATCTTAGCCTCTTTGCCGCAGTTAGCGCAGGTAGTGGTGAAGTATTCTCTCTGGGGCTTTGCTGCGTTCTTTCTCTTATCGCGGCATGCCTTGCATCTCTGAGGCTCATTCTGGAAACCCTTTTCAGCATAGAATTCCTGCTCGCCTGCTGTAAAGATGAATTCTTCTCCACAATCCTTACAGATCAAAGTCTTGTTTTCGTACATTGTTCTTTCCCTCGCTTTGAGTAAAAAATATTGATTTTTGCCCTTTGACGGCTGCGAACCGTCAGCTTTTGCGCCGTTACACGGCAAGGACATATATTAAAGCCCGCGTAAAACGCTTATGCGCGTCTTTCGAGATACTTTTTAAGTTTGGTTCTCGAACGAAACAGCGTATTTTCAACTGATTTCGCACTTTTTCCGAGATACCCTGAAATTTCAGCCGTTCCGAATCCTGCGATTTTAAGCCCAATCGCCTTTCGCTCATAATCCGAAAGTCCGGCTTTATCCGAATTCAGCAGTTCGTCCAAAAGCGACTCCGCTGCGGCGCGCTCATGCACGCTGTCGTCTGTCACGGAAGTTTCAAACGCCGAAACGCCCTCGGAATCTGCGCCGGTTTGCGCAGCGCTCATGACCTTTGCGTCACGGTTCACCTTTTTTGCCCAGCTTATCATGCTGTTTCTTATGCAGGAACCGGCATAAGTCGAAAACTCAGCCGTGTTTTCGTCATACGTGATGACCGCTCTGTACAGTGCAAGCCGTCCCTCTTGGCAAAGATCTTCAAATTCGTCCTTGGGAAGTCCGAAAGAGGATGCCTTTGAGCAGATCAGTCCCGAATAATGTCCTAGCAGTTCGACGAACGCAGGCACATCGCCATGTCTTGCTTTTTTAACAAGCAGATTCTGAGAATTTTTTGCGTTTTCGCCGGGACTTTGCTTTTTCATAGTCATTCCTGTTTGTACAGATGTTATTTTTTCACGGTATATTTTAATTATATCAAAAAAAATTGTTTTGTCAATAGTTTTTAAAAATTAAAACACAATACTTTCAAAAAAAATTCAGCAAAATGTAAAATATTGGTACATTATGCACAAATATTCGACACAATCCGACGTCGTTATGCTATAATATTATAAACAACTTCAACAAAAAATACATTGAAAAGTAAATTTTACAAAATGCGCTGTGAAAACCGCGAAAAACGACACCGTACAGGCAAAAATTAAGCGCGCCCGTCAAAAACAGGCACGCCGCAAAACAAATTAAGCCTATTTTATACGATTTTTCTGGATTTAAGCGCAGGATAAAGTATTGCCGCACCGATAATTGTGAAAACCATTTCCGGAAGCATATAGCAGCCGTTATAAACCACGCTGTAAAGCCATGTATTTGTTGTTTCAAAGCCCTCCCAGAGTTTTCCGGCAGACGCGAAAACGTATACGCCGCTGAGAACATGGGACGCAAAACGGAGTGCTATTGCGAGAGCCATTCCGCCGATTACGCCGCCCAAGCCCTTATTTGCGAAAATTCCCGCAAGTCCGAGTACCGTAAACGCAACTATGTAGTCAAGCAAAATGCAAGCGACAAGCATTCCGGCAGTAAGTCCCCAGCCGAGAAGTCCGTCAAACATTATGCCGAATACAAGCTGAATTACCGCGTAAACAAACGCTGAAAACAGTCCTGTCTTGATTCCGTGACGGATCGAAATAAGTGTGACGGGGAGCATACTCAAAAGCGTTATGCTTCCTCCCCAAGGCAGCTGAAATACCTTGACCATGCTGAGTACCGCCGAGAGCGCAACGAGTATGGCACATTCGACGAGTGTTTTGGTTTTTGTGTTCATAACCGAACCTCCTGAAAATTACGGCTTTTTGCCGATAAGATACCGCACACGTAATATCGGTGCGGTAAAGGCTCAAAGTGTATTGTTTTCAGAGCTTTTATCTCCCTACGCCGGTATTGTCCGAACAGGTTTAAAGGGTTCGGGAATCCAAAGTCCCGTCTCAGCCGCCTTTTTAAAGCAGCACCCCCGATATTTATGCGGTTCATGATATATTATAAAGCGCGGCACGCAAAACGTCAAGGTTTATTTTATGAATTTTTAATGTGTTATGCTTATTTAAAAAAAGCTGCGTGAATTCTTAAAAATACGGTGCTAAAATATATTCAAAAAGCAAATTTGTGAGGTAAGAACAATGTTTAATAATATAATTGTAAGAAAATACGAGGAACGCGATATTCCGGCAATGGCAAAAATATGGAACAGCGTCGTAGAGGACGGAATGGCATTTCCGCAGGAAAACACATTGAGCGACGGCGAGGCGGCTGAATTTTTCGCGTCGCAGACACATTGCGGTGTTGCCGCCGACAAAACGACAGGCGAGATTTACGGTATGTACATTCTTCACCCGAACAACGTCGGAAGATGTTCGCACATATCGAATGCAAGCTATGCGGTTGCAAAAAACAGCCGCGGACTTCACATAGGCGAAAAGCTGGTATGCGACTGTTTGGCTGAAGCCAAAAAGCGCGGTTTTAAGATAATGCAGTTCAACGCAGTCGTTGCGTCGAACATTCACGCACAGCATCTGTACGAACGTCTCGGATTTGAAAAACTCGGTGTTATTCCGGGAGGATTTAAAAACGGCGACGGCGTCTACGAGGATATTTTCCCGTATGTCAAGGTTCTGTAATAAAACAATTTGATCCGCGCAGTCCGGGCTTGTTTCCGGACTGTTTTTTTGTGCTTTTTCCTGCATTTTGATGAAAAAGGGTATATAATAACCCCGTCGGAGTTATTTCCGGCAGGGCAAGGTCTTATTCACGGTGATTTCACCGGCGGTTGTGCCATTCCCGAAAGGGGGGTAGCTATGGAAAAGTACATAAGAATTTGTGTCTTTGCATTTTTCCTTATATTAGCGTTTACTTTAAAAGTAAATTAACCGCCCACACGTCCAAATGCAGCGGTTAATTTATAACTTCACATTTTGGCACAACCGTTTGAGGTCTTGCCTTTGTACTTATATTATACTCATGCATTTCCCGTTTGTCAACACATACGGCATAAAACTTTCACCAAACAAAAAACTTTGCAAATGCACTTTTTACATCTGCAAAGCAAAAAATGGAGCTGGTGACAGGAGTCGAACCTGCACATTTTCAACTTATAGTTGGTTTAAATACAAAAAGACTACTTTTTGACGCCCTACGCATATTTTTAAAATGAAAACGCATTTAGCTTTTTTGCCGTTTCGTCTCTTCTCTTATCGCGAATATGAGTATATATTTGTTGAGTAAGTTTAATATCGGAATGCCCCATAAGTTCTTGCGCGTCTTTTACGGAAATTCCGGCTTCAAACAACATTGTCGCATATCCGTGTCGGAGCTGATGTGCCGTAAGCGTTACTCCGTGCCGCTCTCTATAAATTTTCCACTGCTTTTGCAACTGCCTTGCCGTATAAGGTGTTCCGTCATCGTTGCAAAACAACAAACCTTCCTTTTTTGGCATTTTCTCAATAACCCTGTCAAGCAATATCACAGTACGCACGGCGTTTTCGGTTTTTGTCACGTTTTCAATTACGGGTTTGTTACTGTCATAAATCAAATGTTTGTTGACCGTTAATGTTTTATTATCAAAATCAAAGTCTTTATCGACTTCAAGCGGAAGCGCCTCAGATATTCGCAAACCTGTATTAAGAAGAAAATACGGTAAAAAATCAAAGCCCTCGTAATTTTCGTTCACGATTTTCAATTCCTCATCGGAAGGCAGCGAGCGTCGTTTTCTCGCAAGTCCATTCGGCACAGCAACATCTTTGACGGGATTATACTTAATATATTTGTTCATTATAGCGTACTGAAGTATCATATTAAGTACGCTTTTATGTGATGCAACAGTCTTATACGACAACTTGCAGCATTTCAGATATTCTAAAAACTCGGCTACTTCGGCAACGGTAATATTACCAACGTAACAATCTTTAAAATATTCCACGGTTCGATTGTACGACGCTCTTAAATTCTTGCGGAAGTTAATATCCGAATTTGTTTCAAGATAGCGTTCTTTCCAAGCCGCCGCAACTTTGGGAAACAAGGTTTTATTGACTCTTTCCTGCTCAAGTTTCAGCAACTGCTTATTAAAGTCTTTAATTGCGGCGGATTCGGTGTTAGCTGTACTGTAAAGTGTCTTTGTTCGTCCGTCAAGTAATGTAATTTTCTTTTGATATCTTCCGTCAGCGCGTTTTTTCATGTTTTCATCTTCCTTATATGCGGCGAAAATCTATTATTTTATATTTTTTTACAAAAACTATTGACATACGTGTAAATACGTGTTATAATATATTCAGAAAGTGAGGGGAGCAAATGAAACAAAGCGAATTGCTGAAAATATTCAGCAAAAACGGTATAAAGCTTCAGCAGCACGGCAAACGGCACGATTTGTATTACAGTCCGATAACCGGAAAACAGATTGCAATACCGCGGCACGCAAAGGAAATTGCAACAGGAACACTTACAAGAATCAAAAAGGACGCGGGGCTTGAATAAAGTCCCTGCCCCTTGCAATATAATTACCATAAATAACGGAGGTTTTACTATGAAATATGTATATCCGGCAGTATTTACAAAAAACGGAGAGTTTTACGAGGTAAATTTCCCGGACTTGGAAAGCTGCTATACCCAGGGAGAAACACTCGAAGAAGCGTTTGAAATGGCTTCGGATATTCTATGTTTAACGCTTTACAATCTCGAAGAAAAGAAAGCGCAGATTCCGGCAGCGTCCGATATAAAAAGCATTCGCACAAACGAAAACGAATTTGTTTCTCTTGTATCGTGCGACACCATAGAGTACAGGCAGTTCTATGACAACAAAGCCGTAAAAAAGACGCTCACGATACCATCATGGCTGAATACCATGTCAGAAAGAGAGGGTATAAACTTTTCTGCGGTTCTGCAAAACGCGCTAAAAAAAGAGCTTCGCATAACCGACCGCTGAAAACAATATAATTGTTCCCGTTCCATAACCGGAGCGGGATTTTTCTATTCTGCTATCATGTCATAAAACACATCTTCAGGTATAATATCAATATCATACCCTTTTAGTTTATATTCCTCGGCTTTTTTTTGCTTATTGCTCTTACCATCTTTAATAGATGAACAATAATCATTATTACCTAAAATTAAAAAATTCGTCTTTTTTGTAACACCGTTTTCGCACTTTCCGCCGTGATCAAGGACAAGTTGCATAGCGGCTCTTCTCTCCATTCTTTCGAGAACACCGGTAAAAACGCAAACTTTCCCGTACAAAGGATTTGTTTCGTCAAACTCGGTTTTATCTGTCGTAATTGTCCGCGCATCCAAGCCCGTATCTTTCTTCTTAAAAGCTTTGTTAAACTCTTCGATTGAAGCGTATTTTTTTAATACATCCTCACGCATTCTTGAAAAGCACTCAAAAGTCGCATTGCAATCTTCCATTGAGCGATGGTGTTTTTTTAAATCTATATCAAAGTAATCAGCGACGCGATATAAACGCCAACTATGTAAATCCGGATAAAGCTTTCGCGCGATACGAGCCGCGTTAACATAATCGTTCGTAAACTCTTTATTTAATATTTTTTCACTATTGACATATATAAAATTAATATCAAACCTTACATTCCACCCCACAACTATATCGTTCCCGATAAAATCAAGAGATTTCGGAAGAACCGTTTCAATCTCCGGAGCGTTCTCAAGCATCTCTTCAGTAATTCCCGTTAAATCTGTAATAAACAAATCCAAATCGTATTTAGGCTTTACAAGTGTTGTAAATGTATCGACAACTTTAAAATCTCGTACTCTGACACAAGCTATCTCAATGATTTCATCGTCCCTCGGAGAAAATCCTGTTGTTTCTAAGTCAACTATAACAAAGTCGTTTGGAAACGCAATTAAAGTATTGCCGATATGTTTGCAAATGAGTGGCTCTGGGTGAGCATATTCAAAAATATACTTAACACCATTTACCTCAAAAGAAAAGTCCATAATAAGCGCTCCTTTATTCAGAATCCTAAAATAATTACCAAAACTTACTTGTAGACTTACGCACCCTCACGGCGGTATTATATAGTCGGAGGTGATGTAGTAATGAACTACACAAAATACAAGTATTCCCGAAATCTAAGTTGGGAAATACTCATACAAGAAAATATAACGGAACTGCCGATAAAACTGGCACCGTTATGCCGGCAAATGGGAATCCGAATAATTCGATATGCGGATATACCGGGATTCGCCGAAAGGGACAAAGACGGCTGCAGCGCCGTGATAAACGGACAATATTGTATACTCTATGATGAAACGCTTTCAAATACACGGAAGCGTTTTACTATTGCCCACGAACTCGGACACGTCATAATGAAACATTCCGGACTGCCCGACGACGAAACCGAAGCGAACATATTTGCATCGCGGCTTTTAATGCCGGCTTGCGTGTTGCACGAATGCGGTGTAAAATCTGCCGCAGATATCATGGAACTGTGCGATGTAAGCCGTACAGCGGCAGAAATAAGGTTTGAACGTCTCACAGTATTGCGGCAACGCGGAAAATTCTATACTCACCCGTTGGAACGTAAGGTCTATGAGCAATTCAAAGGCTACATTACAAATCTTCGTCGGAATCCGGAATACTTTCAAGCATTTTAATTATTTCGGGTGAAAGGCGTTTACAAACAACCGTTCCGTTACGTCCGATGAATTTAACCATATTGTTTTCAAGCTCTCCATTTTTGGAGGGCTTTTTTACATTGCTTTTACCCAAAAGATAATCTACAGAAACATCAAAGTATTTCGCAATTTTATACAACGTATCTCCATCAGGCACGCTACCGTTTCTCCACCTTGCAATTCCGCCAGTGCTTAAACCGAGTTCACGAACAACGGGTGTGATTTTTTTACCGTTCTCTTGGCAAAGCTCTAACAATCTATCATAAAACACAAAATTCCACCTTCGTTTTTATGCAAAATAAATAAAAATGCATTTTAAGGCATTAAATTGCCGTTTTTCTCTTGACAAATGCACCAAAAGGCATTATAATATGACCGTAGTCAATAATTCAACTACATAATAACACGAAAGGAAACAAAAGTCAACAGCACGAAAAATATGAAAGGAGAAAAGACATGAATATTGTAGACGCAACAAAAGCCGCCGTCAAAGAAAAATGTGCAATGGCGAGAGTAGATTTCAAGGATATGCACTTTGCGGTAATACCCGAAACGGAATATGCGGCGAATTACTATGAGCTGTTAGAAAAAGGAACGCCCATCGGAAGAAGATGGGCGCCCAAGATTGAAGATGTTACCGCCGACGATTGGTATCTTATACCAACAATACGTCGAACAGGCAATTCAATTAGACTATTACAAAAATGAAATAATAAGCTGTTTGATCTTAATCAAATAATCCGTTACATCTTTTACGCTGTTTTTGAAACGATTTTCCATATAGATAATTGCCTGATCTGTAAAAATCGCTTTTACAACTTCAAAATCAGAGCCGGAGCAATCAAGCAGTCCGGCGCGTTCGAGTTCTCTGCAGGTTTCATCAACATCTTCATATAAAGCGTCGGGCATGAGCTCGCTATGAATTTTCGCCGAGCTTCCAAAGCATTTGGCTTCAGTCTTTGGTATCTTTTCCATACGTCTCTGAAGATACTCTTTGTAAAGCTTGCAGATCAAGTAATCGGATTCTTTTGTCAATTCAATTTTTTGATTATTCATTAAAACGCACCTCTTTCCGAATTCATTATAACACGCTCGGAAATAAGTGTCAACGAAAGGAGAAAAGCATGAAAACATTATTCTTAATCGCAACCGTCGCGGAAATTGTAATTTTAGCGGCGCTGATAATCTGTATTTTAAAGGGGTGGAAAAGAAAATGAGTCTTGCAAAGAATGTCGGCGAAATGCTGAAGAAAAAAGGCGCGACACAAACCGAGCTTGCAGAATACTGCTGCGTAACGCAGACGATTATTTCAAAAATTCTGCATGGTGTGAAAGTGCCGTCGGTAGCTCTTGTTGTCCGTATGTCTGACTTCTTCGGCTGTACGGTAGACGAACTTGTGAAGTGAGAGGGGCGATATAAATGGGACGCGAAAAGGCAAATTACCGCGAAACACTGTCTTTTCTGATTGATGAAAGAGGCTGTCCGTTGGTACTGAACAAAAAACAAGCGGCAAAACTGCTCGGCATTTCACGAAACAAGTTATACGACCTTATCGGCGACGGCTGTATAAAGGAGCACAGCGAAAAAATCCCGATAGGATCAATAGCAAACTTTCTGTGCGGTTAAAAAGAGGAAAAACATGGACAGGACGGAATATTTAAAGAAAGTTGAAAAAGCGGCGTACTATTCGACGGTCGTACACGCAAGCTACAATTCTTTTATAAACAAAGCGCCGGATTCGCTTGTCATGTACAGAGGTGCGGCATATGTCCCGAAGGCGTATCAGATTGGCTATGATGAGTTTGGGTGCGTTGCTCGCACCGCCGTCTTACGGGACGTCAAAGCAAATTACAGCATTGTTAATGCTAAATTATGTGATGTGGAGGAATACAGGAATGGAAAAAGCAACGAAATAATTCTCAACTGGTGCAAGGAACACCCGATAAAGACAAGACAGAGCGAGTTTCTGAAGATGTTTCCGAATGCTGAAAAACTTTCCAATAATGTAGTTAATGTTAGTCCGTGTCACGTGGATAAAAAATTATTTGTGGGATTAACCACTATAGACTGCATAGCAAGTAAGGGTTATAACTGCTGTGCGCAATGCAAAAAAGAATATTGGCTTGCGGAGGTAGAGTAAATGGAACAGGGCAACTATTCGTTATGTGCCGATTGCGACACATCTGCGGCAGAGTGCATTTGGAAACACAAGTGCAGACCGCGCAAGGACTGGAAAGCCGAGCCGGTAAAACGTGAATGCTGCGGAAAAGTAACCGTCGGTTATCGGGTGATCTTCTGCCCGGGTTTTACCCAACCAGCTAAGCGCAGAAAACCGCGATTTCATATATCGGAGGGATAAAGAGCAATGAATACAAATAAAAAAAGCCGCACCGCTGGAACGGTAACGGCTGAACGTGCCGCAAAAAAACGGCACACCCACAAATTGCATATCAATTATAACACACTGTTTGAGATTTTGCAAGTAGCCGGATTCATATTTTTTACAGTTTTGCTGATAGTGGTTATTGCGAAATATGCAACAGCCCCGAAACCGCAGTACATACCTTTTGAATACCGTGTTTCTTATGGTGAAACGCTTTGGGGTATTGCTGAGAGGTACAAGCCCGACAACGTGACTATGCAGGATTACATGGGCTGGGTTTATGCGCACAACGACGGCGGCTTTATCTATCCCGGCGATGTTGTAATTATGGCGGAGGTAGCGGAATGAGCGAGAGAGAAAGTTGGGTTATTGGCAAAACAACATGGCGTCGAACATTTTCACCCGTTTACTTCACTGTGCAATATTAGCTATGAGATAATCGGGAATATCCACGATAATAGAGAATTGTTGGAGGTGGAGAGATGATTTACGAGGAACTATTACATTTGGCAACAGAAGCTCTTGAAAAGCAGATACCGAAAAAGCCGGCTTTTGAAGGTGATGGTTATGATGACGGCGGAAATATAATTTACGACACATGGATTTGCCCGTGTTGTGAAGACCGCTATGAGGTCGATTACGAAAGGCATAACCACTGCCCGACCTGCGGTCAGGCGATAGATTGGAGTGATGCAGAATGAGTCAGTATGATTTAATACAATACAGAGGTAAAAGCTTAATGTTTTGGGCGTTAGAATGGTTCAAAATGTCAAACGATTGTTTCTTCACTCTGTATGGCTTTAATTTTAATCCGCACAAATATCCGGGATTGTACGAACAAGCCAGAGAAAGAGTTTACGGCAATATTTAAACAATTACAAAAAACACTATAAAACGGAGGAATGAAAAATGAAAAGAATTATTAAAACAGCAGGACTTATAGCAACGACATTGAGTTTAGCGGCATTACTGACAAGTTGTGCTTCGGAAGCCGAAAAAGTAAATTACAACATGAGCAAACAAGCCGATTATTTCGAGTGTGAACGCAAGATTACCGTTTACAACGCACGAACGGACAACATCATACTTGAAGCTGAAGGCTATATGAGCATATCAAACAACAGCACAAACGAACTTGTTGTAACCGTCAAAACAGGTGCAAACGAGTATAAAAAGAATTACGTGTACCTCAACGACTATACAATGTACGCCGTCGAGGATATAACTGGCACGCACACAGATCCGTATCATTACAAACTGTACTGGCACACAGAAGTTATGCCGACGGTTGAAGTCAAACCGTAAAGGCGGAGGTGTAAAAATGACAAACTACGACGCACTGCTCGAAAACATCACGCCTGCTAAAATGGCGCAGATTATGATGTGTCCGTCTGAGTTCGGCGGCGAAACAACAACCTGCCCGGACCGCGGGAAAAAATGCGGCAAATGTAAGCTGCGTTGGCTTAACACCGAGATGGACGGCGGCGAAGCAAAACAGGCAAAGCACAAGTACGGTCAATATAAAAATGTGCGTCTCACCGACAATGAAAAGCAAAAGCTTATCGACGAATACGGCGAAGAACGCACCCTGCGCGCGATAGAATACCTGAGCGAATATATGCAATACAAAGTCTATCATGTCAAATCGCATTATTTGGCTATGAGAAAATGGGTATTCGCCGCATTACACGAAAAAGCTGTAAAAGAAGAAAAACTGCGTCGCGATATTGAAAAAAGCAAGCCGAAACCGAATTTCGATTCGGGACTTGATTTCAATCTTGACGACATAATCGAAAGATGAGAGGGATAAAAATGGAAGAATTTAAATCTCAGGCAAAGAAAAAGCTCGAAAAGGAATTTACAGAGTGTAAAGGCAAACTTACAAACATAGAAAAAGCAATGGCTTCGGCGGTATACGATACGCTGAGAGGGTTCATCGAACAAGACGACGAATTTGCGCAAAGCATAGTACAGAATTCACAGACGTTTGCAAACTGTATGTCTACAGTCGCTAAAGGTGTAAAAAGTTCAATCAGCGACCTTGAAGCGTATAAAAAAGCCGTGCAATTTTATTTCCCCGGCACAGAAGTTGAATTTCAGATGAAGATCCACGTAAATCCATACGATATGCCGACCGACAGCGCCGACACGACCAAAGGCGAATACAAGACACTCTCGCTGCTGGATCTTCTCGGTTGAGGTGAGATCTATGTTAATGGAAAATTTTATAGAAGGCACTCCCGAAATTTCGGAAGAAGATCTAAAAAACGCACAGCTCGAAATGAAAGATTATATCTTCTGCGAAAACAGCAAAAGCAAAGAAAAAACATATGTCTGTACTCGTTGCAGAAGCAAATACACATTAAGATTTCCGGCACGGACTTATTCGACAGATGAACTCAATCTCTACAACACAAAGCACCGTGAAAACGCCGTATGCGCACGGTGCGGCTTTCACGGCGAGCTTATCAACACCGGCAGGCTCAAACGGCTCTCAAGTCTTAATATCCGAAAATGCGTAGCATTTGTTATCCCCTCAAACGAAAACGAAGTATATATCAGATGTGAGCTGATACACAAAAACTTTCAAAATATGTACCCGGATATATACAGAGAAAGCTACGAAATGTATCACTTTGTCAAAGGCAAAAAGCCGGAATATTACAGAGTGAGATACGGTTGGTATGCCGACGCAAGTGTGATAAAACCGAACACACTCAGAGAACCCTTCGGAAGGGGAAATTCATACTATGGTTTTACATACAATAAATACAGCTTTATCGGTCTTAACAGGCTCAAAAACACATTTTTCAAGTACAGCCTTTTTCAAGAGCAGGGGCACGAAAGCGTAAATGACGGATTTAAATATCTTGCATTATTCAGTGAATATCCCGAAAAAGTTGAAATGCTGCTTAAATGCGGATACGAAGAGCTGCTCCGATATAAGATAAACGGTTGGAAAACGCGACATATTGTAAATTGGAAAGCACAGAATTTCAAGGACTTTTTTAAACTCAGCAAACCCGAACTTAACGAATGGAAAAACTACGCGAACGGCATGGATATAATTGATGTATACATGGCCTTGTTTAAAGGCAAAAAAAACGGCATCAATATCGCGGCTGAATGGAATTATAGCTTAGGCAAGTTCACTGTCGACGCAGCGAAAAGAATAACCGGACGTTTCGGTATCGTCGCCGAAGAAATCCTTAAATATCTCACCGGCAGCAAGAAAAGGTACTTCATAACATGGAGCGATTATATTGACGCCGCAACGGACATCGGATACGACCTTACAGTTCATAACGTACTTTTTCCAAAAAATCTGACTGCCGCACATGACGAAGCAGTAGCCGCCCGAAAACTTAAAGCAATGGAAATCGAGCAGCAAAAAGCACGTGAAAGATACGACAAGCTGATGAAGCAATACGGTAAAGAAAACGGCGAATATCTTATACGTGCGCCGCATGACGCGGCGGAAATCATCAATGAAGGCAATGTCCTGCACCACTGCGTAGGCGGATATGCCGCAAGACACGCAAACGGAAGCACTACAATATTGTTTATGCGCGCCGTGTCGCGGCCGGACAAGCCATTATACACTATCGAAATGAGTGGCAAGAAACTCCGACAGGTACACGGATACAAAAATCAGACTGCACCCGATGATGTTCCATCGGCAAAAGCGTTTTTCGATGAATGGCTTTCTTGGGTTAAGCTGGGCAGTCCGAAACAAAAGAAGAAAATCAAAAAAGAAAGGATGACAGCAACAGCATGAATGAAGAAGTAATGACCTGTAATACGGCGGTTGATGAAAGAACCGACACCGTTATAGCAAATGAAATCAACTATATCAAAAGAAAGACCTGTGAAACGGTACTCAGCGCCTCGGTTGAAATCGGCAGATTGCTTTGTGAAGCAAAAAACAAGGTGCAGTCCGGCGAGTGGATGAAGTGGCTCGAAATAAACGTCAATTATTCGCAGAGCACGGCAAACAACCTCATGCGGCTCTACGAGGAATACGGCGAAAAAGAGCAGCTCGGATTTTTTGAAGAAAACAAAATTGAAATATTCGGAGATATTTCTCCGAGTCAAGCTCTGGCGCTTATCGCTCTGCCTTATGAAAAGCGCAAAGAGTATGTACAAACACATGATATGTCGGAAACGTCGGTCCGCGATATCAATACGGAAATCAAAGCGAGAAAAGAGGCGGAAGAACGTGCGGCGGAACTCGAAAACAAGCTTTCCGGCATTACCGCACATACCGCCGAAATCGAGGCAAAAGAATCGGAATACATATCAGAAATCGAAGAACTTAAAAAGCAGCTTGAAGATCTGAACAGTGCGGAGCAAATAGGCTTATCGGATGAACGAGAGGCAGAGCTTGCCGCCGAGAAGGAGTCCGCCGTAAAAGCTGCCAAAGCAGAGATCAAAGAAAAACTTGAAAAGAAGATCAAAGCGCTCCAAGAGAAAATCGACAACGCCGAAAGCGAAAAGGAATCAGCTGTTACAGCAGCCAAAGCCGAAACAGCGCGCGAAAAAGAAGACGCATACAGAGAACAGATAGAAAAGCTTTCCGCAGAACAGTCCGAGCTCAAACGAAAAGCGCAGGCTGCGTCAAACGGAAGTGTACAGCGTCTGTCAGCCTATCTTGAGCTTTTTCAAAACGCTTTCGGTTCGGTGCTGACATCGCTGAACGAGCTGAAGAAAGAAAACAATGAAAATTACGAGAAACTTCACGCGGGAGTAAATATGGTACTCGGACAAATGGCAAAACAACTATAAACCCTACCTATTATATATAGGCAAATACAAACCTCAAAAAAACGGCGGCTGAAATGCCGCTTCGAGGCTTGTATGATATCTTAACTTATCGACACTGCACAATCATGTACAAACCGGAGGAAAAAGTATGCGCGCTTATTATCGTGAGAAAACATATATCTGCGGCGACTACATGGACGTGCAGATTTTTCCCGTTTATGCAAAAGCAGGCGTGCGTCGTTCAAAGGCAAAGCCGACAAGCGAAACGCAGGCGCGTTACAACGAGCAGAACAGCAAACGGCACTTTACGAGGCTTGTGCATACAAATTTCCGTCCCGGAGATATTGCACTTCACCTTACCTACTCCGATGATTATCTTCCCGAAACGGAAGAACAGGCACGCGCCGACGTGCAGAAATTTCTGCGCAGGCTCAGAAGATCATACAGAGCAGCTGAAAATGAGCTTAAATACATATGGGTTTGCGAAAAAGGCGAAAAGCGCGGGCGCGTACATCATCATCTGATTTTGAACGCCGGTTTGTCACGAGATGTAATTGAAACGCTTTGGGAAAAAGGCTATGCAAATTCAAAGCGTCTGAAATTCGGCAAAAACGGCGTTTCAGGACTTACTCACTACATGACTAAGCAAACGCTTTTCTTCAGACGCTGGAACGCTTCAAAAAATCTTTTGCGTCCAATTGAAAAAACAAACGATTACCGCATATCCGGCAAGAAAGCCGCCGAAATGGTGGAATTCGCAGACGATTCGGAATTGTTTGAAAAACTGTATCCCGGTTACGAATATTCCGAGTGCTATGCGCGCGGCAATGAAATAAACGGCGGAAAGTACATATATTTGCAGCTTGTACGCAAACAAACAAATTATATGCAGAAAGGATTTCATAATGGACAATCAGAGCAAACACCCCGAAAATGTTCGGCGAAAACCGACTCACTATGAAGCGAACGAACAAAAAACGTTATTTGAATGGGCTTCGTATGCGTCTTGCACGCGTCCGGAGCTGAACCTGCTGTACCATATTCCGAACGGCGGAAGCAGAAACAGCCTTGAAGCGGCAAACTTAAAAAAGCAAGGTGTCAAATCTGGCGTCCCGGACATTTGTCTGCCCGTTGCGCGCGGCAAATATCACGGGTTATACATTGAGATGAAGCATGGCGAAAACAGCACATCGGAAAAACAAGAAGAATGGATAGCAGCACTGCGCGAGCAAGGATATGCTGCCGTAATTTGTTATGGCTGGGTTCCGGCGCGCGAAACACTTATAAAATATTTAAGCATGGAGGTACAAAAGCATGAATAATCCGTCTGAAGAAATGAAGGAGTGTCCGTACTGCGGACAAATAAGCCTTGCCGGAGGCGAGTGCGACTGTCAAGGCGCGCAGCGTGCGCGGAAAATTGAAGATCAGATACAGCGCGCCGAATTTGCGATAAACGAAATCTTCGGCGAAAGCTGCAAAGAAAACGGTTATCTTCCTGTATCTGAAGAAAGTATCGACATTTTACACACAGTCGCGACACAAATAGCCAATCACAAAATGCACGCAGTTTCTTTCGTACTGCCGAACGGGATAAAAGCAAAGCTCTCAAGAGGTTCTAAAGGCATAATCAAGGTAGAACGTTCCGAAACAAAGAAAAATTCCACGGAGGTTGAAGAGTGAAAAAGGACTTTACTCGCGATTACACTACCGAGGCATTCCGAATGTATGCCGCCATGGGAAAACCCACGTATGACGAAGCACGCGCGGCAATCTACAATGCGGAGCTTTCAAAGCGCAGGTTAATGCCGCCGGATATTGCGATTACTCAGGCGCAGTCTGCCGTTAACAAAAGAGAATCGCTGCTTCTCGATATTCTCGCCGTAGGAAAGACTATTGAGCTTTTGGAAAAAGGCGGCAGGAAATACATTGTCTCGGCGATTGAAGAAGTATACTTTGTTTCGCCGTCGTCTTATCTCAGCCGCGGCGACATATCGCAAAGAGTGAGACGATACGCATTGAAGTGTCCTACGGACGAACGCACGGTTTACAGGTGGCTGAAGGAAGCGCGGTTGTTGTGCGCCGCGGTAAGAGGCTTGCGGATAACGCCTCCGGAAGAAAAGCAAATTGCCCAAATGTGTCAGTAGTGGGTTCAAACTTTGCGTTATAATGTGTACGATGAAATTAATAACAAGCGACGTTGTGCCGGATATGGTACAGCGTCTTTTGTTTTATCAGGGTTTATTTGTCACATCATGAAGCGCAAGGGGGTGGGAGCGGTGACAACACGATGAAAGAATATGCGAAAAAGTTTTATTTGTCTGACAGCTGGCGGCGAACGCGAAACGCGTACTACAAATACAGATGCGGATTGTGCGAACGCTGCGGCAAGCCCGGAGACATAGTACATCATCGCATATATATTTCTCCGCGAAACATTCATGACAGAAACATCACTTTAAACTTTGCGAATCTCGAACTGCTTTGCATTGACTGTCACAACAAAGAACATTCGGCAAAGCCGGAACGATACTCGTTCGACGAAAACGGCAGACTCATCCCCCCGCCTGCTCAAAATCGGTAGAGGGGGCAAGGAACCGGTGCATGGAGAACTATTTTACTCCGCAGGCGCGCGCATAACCCGTGTAGAGGGGGTGTGGTATCAATGAAATTATATTAGAGGAGGTGTTTTTTATGGCAAAAAGGGAAGAACAGACGAAAGAAAAGAAAATCAAAGCGGAAATTGCAAGAATTAAGCGTGCTTTACGTGATTTAGACAAAAATAAGATGTCAGTTGTCGAACCGCTTATCAAAACAGCAGCGTTTACGGCAGTATCCCTCACAGAACTTGAAGAAACCATAAACCGAGAGGGTTTTGTCGTGGAATACAAGAACGGAGAAAACCAATTCGGCACGAAACAGTCGGACGAAGTTAAGACATTAATCGCATTGCAGAAAAATTTGACCGCCGCTATCAAAACACTTGCCGATATTGCGCCGACGGCGAAAGAAAAGAAAAGCAGACTTAAGGAGCTTACCGGGGAATGATACCTGCCGCAAATTATATAGCCGAATACCATGACGCAATTTTAAACGGGCGTGTAACCGTCGGCAAATGGATTAAGAAAATATACGAAATTCTTCTCTCCGGCTTAAAAAGCGGACGCTGGCGATTCGACGCAAAAAAAGCAAACAAGGCTATAAAGTTCATAGAAAACTTTTGCCACCATTCCGAGGGGCGAAACGATCTTTTAAAACTTGAACTGTGGCAGAAAGCTATTGTATCGGCGATATTCGGAATTATGGATACTAACGGATACAGACAATTCCGTGAAGTGTTCATAATGGTCGCACGAAAGAACGGAAAAACGCTTTTTGCCGCCGCGATAATCGCATACATGGCGTATCTCGACGGAGAATACGGCGCGAAAATATACTGTCTTGCGCCGAAGCTTGAACAAGCCGACCTCGTATATGACGCGTTTTACCAGATTGTGCAAAGTGATGACGAACTCGGAGATCCGGACTTTACGCAAAAACGCCGTTCGGACATTTACATTGAAGAACTGAACACAAGCATAAAAAGACTTGCCTTCAACAGTAAAAAGTCTGACGGTTTCAATCCGCATCTCACCGTCTGCGACGAAATAGAAGCATGGCCCGGCGATCAGGGACTAAAGCAGTACGAAGTAATGAAATCGGCGCTCGGTGCAAGAAAACAGCCGCTTATTTTATCAATTTCCACTGCCGGATATATTAACGACGGAATCTACGACGAACTTGTAAAACGCTCGACGGCTTTTCTCAAAGGAACCAGCGACGAATCCCGTCTGCTGCCGTTTCTGTACATGATTGACGACGCGGAAAAGTGGGACGATATCGAAGAACTGAAAAAAGCTAACCCAAACATGGGCGTTTCGGTTTCGGTCGATTTCTACATAGAAGAAATCAAAATAGCGCGTCTTTCACTATCCAAGAAAGCCGAGTTTATGTGCAAGTATTGCAATGTCAAGCAAAATTCTTCCGTCGCATGGCTCGACTATGACACGGTGGAACGCTGTCGCGGCGAAAAGCTTACACTCGAAGATTTCCGCGGCTGCTATTGCGTTGCCGGAATAGACCTGTCAAAAACCACTGACCTTACAGCTGTATCAATAGTCATTGAAAGAAACGGAAAATTCTATATTTTTACGCAATTCTTCATGCCTGCCGAACGGCTTGAAAAAGCAACGAAAGAAGAGGAAATCCCTTACGACAAATTTGCAAAGTTAGGGTATTTGACACTATCGGGGAGTCATGATGTAGATTATCACGATGTAGAAAACTGGCTTGTTATGCTCGTTAAAAAGTATAAAATCAAGCCGCTGAAAGTCGGGTACGACCGTTGGTCGGCGTCGTACCTTATCCAGGATCTTCAGCAAAGCGGATTTCACACAGACGACGTATACCAGGGCACGAATCTCTCTCCGCTGCTTGACGAATTCGAGAGCAAACTGAAAGACGGCGTTATAAACGTCGGAGAAAACGACTTACTGCGATCCCATTTTCTGAATGTCGCGGTGCAGATTAACAGCGGCGACGGGCGCAAAAAGCCCGTGAAGATTGAACGCCGCAAGCATATAGACGGTTTTGTGTCCGTAATCGACGCGTTTACGGTGCGAAGCAAATACCATTCCGAAATCGGAAAACTGCTTGAAAACAAAAAGAAAACCGCTTGAAAATTTAAAATGTGCAAGGAGGTGAAAACATGAATATTTTAAAAAGATTCTTTTCAGGGTTTAAGCGAAAGATACTTGCCGTATTCGGGCACAGCGAATATTCCTCGTCCGGTTCACTGCGTGACAGTGAAATAGTCGGCAGCGTCGCAAATGTAATTGCAACCAACGTCGCCAAGCTTACGCCGCAGGTCGTCCGAAAGGACGCGAAAGGAACGGTTATAAAAAACGACAGACTATCACGGCTTCTTGGACTTCGCCCCTGCCCCGAAATGTCAACTTTTGATTTTCTTTACAGAATCGCAAGCGATCTCGTATACACGTCGAATTCATTTTCGGTTGTGTTTTTCAACGCGGATTACACAGATATTGAGCGGATACAGCCGATAACGGTTCGTTCGCACAGCATATTTGAAGATGACGACGGAACTATATATCTGCGCTTTGTTTGGGATTATGATGGGCTGGAATACACAGTACCGTATCAATTCGTAATACATATCAAGTCAAGGTACAGCAAAAAGCGGTTTCTCGGAACGCCGCCGGACTGTGAACTTCAGAATTCTACGGAACTTCTGGAAACAACCTACAACGGCATTAAAAGAGTTATTCAAAACTCGGCGTCACTCCGCGGATATCTTAAATACAACAACTTTGCCGATGATGATGAACTGAAAGCAAAGGTCACGGAATTTCAGAAGGCGTATATGTCCGTCGAAAACGAAGGCGGCATTGCCGGTCTTGACAATTCCATGGATTTCAAGGAAATACAGCAGCAGCCGCGGCAGATACCCGTAACGCAGGTGCAGTTCTTCCGTGAGAATATCTACCGATATTACTCGGTCAATGAAAAGATTATCAATTCATCATATACGGAAACCGAGTGGAACAGCTTTTACGAGGCGGTAATAGAGCCTATTGCAATACAGCTTTCGCTGGAATTCACCTTCAAACTCTTTACGGAGCGCGAGAGAGGGTGCGGCAACAAAGTTATATTTACTTCCAACCGTTTGCAATATGCGACGCTTCAGACGCGGACGGCAATCGGAAAAGATCTGTTTGACCGAGGCATTATCACGATAAATGAATACCGCGAACTTATGTATATGCCGCAGATTGACGACGGTGACGTCCGCATGGTTTCTCTTAATTTCGTAAAAGCCGATGACCAAAGCTTATATCAGACCGGAAAGGAGAACAGCAGCGAAGAAAGTACCGGTGCTTCTTCTACTTCCGACTATATCAAAAAATTACTTCGAGAGGGGGTGAAAAAATGAAAATTTACGGCAAAACACCGCAAAGGACAAGCCCGGCTGACAATCTCAAACAGTTTCTTTCGGTAAAAAACGAAACGCTTACAAGCGCGGATCTGTATTTTTACGGGGATATTGTTTCGGACTGGTGGGGCGCGTGGACAGACTCGGATCAGTACCCGGAGGCAATAAGAGACTTTCTGAAAGAACAGTCCGGCAAAAATCTTAATATCTACATCAACAGCGGCGGAGGCTCAGTTTTTGCAGGAATTGCAATTTACAATATGCTCCGCCGGCACAACGGATACAAAACCGTATATGTTGACGGAATAGCGGCTTCGATTGCCTCTGTAATAGCGCTTGCCGGGGACCGTATTATAGTCCCCGAAAACGCGTTTCTGATGATACACAAGCCGTGGGCGCGCTGTGACGGAAACGCCGCCGAACTGCGGAAAATGGCGGACGATCTGGACGCCGTTGAAACCGGAATAATCAACACATACAAGGAACATCTTTCAGACGGCGTTGACATTGCGGATATTGAAAAAATGGTATCCGAAGAAACGTGGCTTAACGGTATGGAGGCGGCAAAGTATTTCAACATTGAAGTCGGCGCGGCAAAGGAATACGCCGCAAAGCTCACCGACACAGTGTCCGCATATTCAAAGATACCGCAGGAGCTTTTGAAAAACTTGCAAAACAACACCACATCTGAAAAAGCAAAAGAAAAAATTAAACGCGCCGTAATAGGCGGAATATCGAAAGGAGTTTAAACACTATGACAATTAAGGAAATGAAGGCACGCCTGCGCGAAATAGGCGCAGAAGCCGCAAAAGTAAAAGAAGGCGACAACGAAACGCTTAACAGATTGCTTGCGGAAGCTGAAGAAATCGAAGCAAAGATTTCGGAAGCCGAAGCGCGCGCGCATATTCAGAAGTCTGCCGAAAGTGCAGAACCCAAAGACGTTCAGCACAGCGAAAACGGCACCGATCCCGAAAATGCCGCGGAAAAGCGCGGTAAAATTCTCATTGCCGGCGGACAAATAAACCGCAAGTTCAACGTAAAAAACACAATCACATCTTCTTCTACCGTTCTCACAAAGCATACGGCGTCGGACGTCAAGCCGACATTTAATGAAACATCAAGCCTTGTTGACCGTGTAAAAACCATTGTCCTTCCCGGCGGCGAAAGCTACCAGCGCGGATTTGTAAAGGGTTACGGCACAGGCGGATACACAGCAGAGGGAGCGGATTACAACTCTGCCGAACCCACATTCGGCTACGCAGAAATGACAAAGACAAAGATCACCGCGTACTGCGAAGAACCCGAAGAAATCGCAAAGCTTGCTCCGGCAGACTATGACGGCATTATCGGAAGTTCAACCGAAATAGCAATCCGCAAGTTTCTATCGCGTCAGATCCTTGTCGGGCAGGGCGGTTCGGGAAAGCTGGTCGGCATTTTCTACAACCCGTCAGACTCTGACGACGACATTATCGACCGCACGACCGATATATCTCTTTCGGCAATAGACAAAGACACGCTCGACAACATCATCTATTCCTACGGCGGAAACGAGGACGTAGAGGACGCTGCTGTTCTTATTCTCAACAAAGCAGACCTGAAAGCTTTTGCCACTTGCAGACTCACAGACGGCAGAAAAGCATATGACATCATAAACCACGGCAACACCGGCACAATCAACGGCGTTGAATACATAATCAATTCCGCGTGCGGCGCTGTATCAAATTCGGCAACAACTTCCGGCACTTACTGCATGGCATACGGTCCGCTTTCAAACTATGAACTGCCGATATTTTCCGATCTCGAAATCAAAAAGTCCGATGAGTACAAATTCAAGCAGGGACAGATAGCGCACAAAGGCAGCATATTTGCAGGCGGTAACGTAGCAGCCCACAACGGCTTCTTACGTGTAAAAAAAAACTGACTGACAGCGACAATACGCCCGGAAATGAACTGACCGTGGAATCTTCTGCCGGAGCCGAATCCGGAAAAACAGCGATTACGGTAACACCGGCGCTTTCAGAAGGACATACATACAAGTATAAAGTCGCAGCAAACCCCACAATTCCGAATGTCGGCGACATCTGCGCGTCGGGATATACAAACTGGGACGGCACGTCCGAAATTACCGCCGAAACCGGAAAGAAAATCGTAATTGTTGAAGTTGACGCGGCAAACGCCTGCGCAGGCGCAGGAACCGCAACGGTAACGGCAATGGCATAAACGGAGGAAACATGGTAACGCCACAACTTATTGAAGCTGCAAAACTCAGATTGCGAAAATCTCAGAGCAATTATCTTGATGATGATATTGTCTCACTGTGCGAAGTTGCCATAGCCGATCTCAAAAGGATAGGCGTGGACGATAAATTTCTCTCGGACTGCGCCGATCCTCTCATACGCGAGGCGGTATTGACTTACGTAAAGGCAAACTACGGGAACAATCCCGACAGCGAAAGACTTATGTTCTCTTACAATATGCTTTTAACCAAAATCAAAGGAGGCAGATATTTCAATGTTTGACGATATCGTAATACTCGTTCAGGAGCTCGATGAAGAACACACCGAAGAAACCGAAGTATTCGCCGCTGTTGAAAGCGTTGGACAAACCGAGTTTTTCTCGGCAGCTCAATCGGGCATGAGAGCGGATTACAGGTTAATTGTATGGTCGGACGACTATGCCGGCGAACAGCTTGTGAAAATCCGGGGCAAAAACTACGACATTTACCGCACGTATATGCGCAAAGACGGTAAAACAGAGCTGTACTGCGGCAAGAGAGCAGGTGTCGTATAATGCCGCGCACCGTCAAGACTTCAATCGGCGGACTTTCCGACGCAATAAAAGAGCAGCTTACGGTGTATTCAAAGGAAATTACCGACGGTATCAAAAAAGCCGTTGACGATACATCTGAGGACTTGCTCAAAAACATCCGCAAAGACGCGCCGGTAAGAACCGGAAAATACAAAAAGGCTCTTACGGTCAAAACAATGTACGAGGACGCTTTTGAAAAACGCAACCGCTGGTCGGGCGGTAAAGAATACCGTCTTACACACCTGCTCGAGGACGGTCACAAGATATTCAAGGGCGTCGCAAAGGGCGAAAAGAACCAGGTGCAGGTACACACTAAGGGCGGCACTGCACGCGCTTTTCCGCATATCAGAAAAAACGAAGAAACGGCAAGAAAGGAATTCGACAAAAAGGTTGATGAGGTAATCAAAAATGCCGGACATTAAAGAAATACTCGACGAAATCGGTCTGCCTTACGCTTACAAGTATTTTAAGCAATACAAAAACAAGGCTCTGCCCGATCCGCCGTATATTATCTGGTATGCGGATAATGAAAAATACTTCGGCAGCGATTTTGAAAACCTGCTGAGAGGGCGAAATATAACTCTCGAATTTTATTCGGGAACAAAAGACGAAAAAACCGAAAGTAAAATTGAAAAAGCTTTAAACTCGATTGAATTCGAGAAATGGGAGGAATACAACGACACCGAAAAGCTTTTTATCATTTCATATGAATTTTACTTAGTAACAAAATTGGAGGACTAACACATGGCAAAGAAAAGAATTGTACTCGGCAGCGGACACACATACATAATGACGTATACAGGCGGAGACGTCCCGGCAATCGAGGACATCGAAAAAGAAGAAAACCGTCTCGGATATACTTCGGGCGGCGCGTCGCTTGAATACACACCCGAAAAGTACACGGCGTCCGACGATTACGGGCTTGTTACAAAAACCATACTCACAAAGGAAGAGGCTTTACTAAAGCTCGGTATCTGCACGTTCGACGGAACCACTCTCGAAAAACTCACATCTACCGCAAGAGTTACGACTTCCGGAAACAGAAGAATCGTTAAAATAGGCGGTATCGGCAACGACGACGGAAAATCATATGTAATTCTGTTTGCACACAAGGATAAAAAGGACGGAAACATATATATTCTGATAATCGGCAAAAACAACGCTGCTCTTACGCTTGCGTTTGCAAAAGACGCCGAAACCGTAATCAATCCCGAATTCAAAGCAGAACCGCAGGACGACGAGGGCACGCTCATACAGTACGTTGAAGAAATAAAAGAAGTTCTGACGGTATCTTCGGCAGCATCGCAGTCAACGGCCGGAAAAACCGTCATTACCGTAGCCGAATCACTCGGCGCCGGCAACAGCTTTAAGTACAAAGTAGGCGACAATTTGACGCCTCCGGCGGTCGGAGATACCTGCACAACAAGTTACACAGTCTGGAACGGCAGTGATGAGATAACTGCGGCCACAGGAAAGACAATCGTAATAGTTGAAGTCAACGCGGAAAACAAAGCCGTCCGCGCAGGCTCTGCAACAGTCACGGCGAAGTAAGGAGATTTTAAAATGCTTGATTTCACAAAACAAAAAAAGAAATTTCACCCGGTAAAAATGCCGGACGGAACTGTTCTTAATCTGCTCATGCCCAAGAAAAAGCTGTTTGAACAGATGGCAGGTTTTGAAAATGACGACGGCGAAACCGTTCACGACGTAGCCGAGCTTTATTCCATCGCCGCCGAAATTTTCTCGACAAATCTTCAGAAAAAGCAGTACACTGCCGACGAAGTCGGCGAATTGTTCGACATTGAGGACGTAAGAGCCTTGTACTCGGAGTATGTGGAGTTTGTCAGCGAAATAGCAAACAACCCAAACTGAAACTGCCGTATATGCCGGGCGACAACGGCGATACGGTAAAATATGAAATCAAGACGATAGCGGAGAGGCTCGTTTGCAAATATTCGGGTCTTTCCTTCGCCGAGATTGAAGAACTTCCGATAGACACGTATTTTCTGCTGCTTCGCGACGCTTTTATATACGATAAAAGCAAAACCGAAGAAGGACGCGAGTATCTTGAAAACTGCTGGATATTGGAACAGACCGAACCCGACAGAAATTCACTCCGGGAAAAATTCGGGAAAGGAGGATAAAAACAATGGCAAAAAAAGCAGTCAAAGGCATAACGATTGATATAGGCGGAAACACGACGCCGTTAAACGACGCGCTCAAAGAAGTTAATGCAAAAAGCCGCAATCTGCAAACGGAGCTGAAACAGGTAGACAAGCTTCTGAAACTCGATCCAACAAATACGGAGCTTTTAGCGCAGAAACAGCAGATTTTGTCCGAATCCATTCAGAATACCGAAGATAAGCTTAACAAGCTCAAAGAAGCTCAAAAAAACGCGAAAGAGCAAATGCAAAACGGCAATGATATTACGGCAGAACAGTACCGTCAGCTTCAGCGCGACATAATCCGCACAGAGGAAACCCTTAACTCCCTCAAAAAAGCCGCAGAGGATTCCAACGGTGCGCTCGATAAGGTGGCTGAGGTTTCGGGAGAATTAAGCAAAAAAAGTCAAAATCTGCAATCAGAGCTTGAGCAAGTAAATGAATTGCTGAAGTTCGACCCAAAAAACACCGAACTGCTCGCGCAAAAACAAAAGATTCTCTCCGAAGCAATAGAAACCACAAAAACCAAGCTTAACACGCTCAAGGAAGCAGAAGATGAAGTTCAACAGCAATTCAAGCGCGGAGAAATCTCCGAAGAACAATACCGAGAACTGCAGCGCGAGATTGTTAAGACCGAGAAAGAATTAAATTCCCTTGAAAAAGCCGCAGAGGACTCCAACGGCGCGCTTGATAAGGTGGCGGAGGTTTCGGAGAAAATCGGCAATAAGTCCGACGAACTCGGAAAAAAACTGCTGCCCGTTACAGCAGGCGTCACAGCTATCGGCACGGCAAGCGTTGTGGCGGCATCAAAATTTGAGGACGCTTTTGCAAAAATGCTGACAATAGCCGACACTACGGAAGTATCGGCAGACGATTTGAAAAAGTCCATAAAGGATTTATCAGATGAAACAGGCATAGACGCAGCGGAAATCGCTGACAACGTTTATAACGCTATATCGGCAGGACAAAAAACCGGAGACGCGGTAAATTTTGTAAACAGTGCTACAAGGCTTGCAAAAGCCGGATTCACGGACAGCGGCTCGGCTCTTGACATACTAACAACCGCGATGAACGCTTACAGGCTTGAGGCTTCCGAAGTAACAAGAGTGTCCGACCTGCTGATACAAACGCAGAATTTAGGTAAAACCACTGTTGCGGATCTTTCGGCGGCAATGGGTAAAGTCATACCTACCGCAAAAGCAAATAACGTTCAGTTAGATCAGCTGTGTACGGGATATGCGATACTCACGGCAAACGGTATTGCAACAGCCGAAAGCACGACCTACATGAACTCCATGCTCAACGAACTCGGAAAAGGCGGAACAGGTGTTGACAAGATACTCAGAGAAAAGACCGGAAGTTCCTTTTCCCAGCTCAGCGAACAAGGAAAAACCCTTGGAGATGTACTGTCGATACTCAACGAATACGCCGTCGAAAACAACCAATCTTTCAGTGACCTGTGGAGCAGCAGTGAAGCAGGAAAAGCAGGTCTTGTGCTGCTCGGAGAGGGCGCAGAGGTATTTAACTCAAAGCTTGTCGAGATGAACGGTGCAACCGGAGCGACCGACAGTGCGTTTGAAAAACTCAACACCAACAGCAACAAAGCGAAAATCGCCGTTAATCAGCTGAAAAACGTCTTGTCAGACTTAGGTCAGACAATGCTTACAACATTACAGCCGATAATAGAAAAGATTGTCGCAAAAATAAAAGAGTTTTCAAAATGGTTTTCCACCCTTAACAGCAAAACAAAAACGACTATTGTCGCAATCGGCGGAATTACTGCGGCGATAGGTCCGGCGCTCATAGCTTTCGGTAAAATGGCAAACGGGGTAACTGCCGCCGTGAAAGCAATTAAAACCGCAAAAGCGGCATATACGGCAATCAAGGCGGCTGTTTCTTCATTCAACCTCGTGCAAACGGCACAGGCGGCAATATCAAAGACTGTCGCAGCCGGGCAAGCGCTTGTAAACGCAGTTATGAACGCAAACCCAATCGGGCTTGTGGTCGCGGCAATAGCCGGACTTGTAGCTGCATTTGTGCTGCTATGGAATAAGTGCGAAGGATTCCGAAATTTCTTTACAGGAATGTGGGAAGCCGTGAAAGCGGCGTTTCAGAGTTTTCTTGACTGGATAAGCCCTGCAATAGAGACGATAAAGGGGTATTTTACCGATTTATGCAACAGGCTTTCGGAAATATGGGCGTACATAATTCAAAGCGTACAGCCGATAAAAGACGCCGTTTCGGGTGCATTTAAAGAGGCATGGGAGCTTATAAAAGTCGTTTGGGACTTGGTTAAGCCGTATTTCGTATCTGTCTGGGAAAAAATCAAAGCAGTATTTTCCGTCGCAAAAGAGATACTCGGCGGATTCTTCGAGGCAGCATGGACAACCATAAAAACGTTATGGGACGCCGCCAAACCTTATTTTTCGGCGGTATGGGACACAATAAAAACCATATTCTCGGCAGCAAAGGAAATTCTCGGCGGGTTCTTCAAAGCAGCGTGGACGGCGATAAAGGCAACCTGGGACACTGCGACAGGCTTTTTTACGGCTATATGGAATACGATAAAAGGAATATTTTCTGTCGTAAAGTCCGTACTCAGCGGCAACTGGTCTGACGCATGGGAAGCAATAAAAGGAATTGTCGGCACGTGGAAAAAATTCTTTTCCGATGTGTGGGACAGCATAAAAGCGGTATTTGCTTCGACAAAATCATGGTTCGCAGATACGTTTGCGGCGGCGTGGGAAGCTGTCAAAAAGGTATTTTCAACATGGGGATTGTTCTTTTCGGGGCTATGGGACACCATAAAGGAAACGTTTTCCACTATCGGAACAAATATTGCGGATTCAATCGGCAAAGCCGTAAAAGCCGCGCTGAACGCTGTAATTTCCATGATAGAGGACAAAATCAACAGCGCGGTAAAGCTTATTAACGGCGCAATCAAGCTAATTAACAAGATCCCCGGCGTGGAGGTCGGCAAGCTCAGTAACATTACACTCCCCCGCCTTGCAAGAGGTACGGTTCTCACAAAGGCAACACCGGTTATTGCGGGCGAGGACGGCGCGGAAGCAATAATGCCGCTTGAAAAACACACAGCGTGGATCGACGTGCTTGCGCGAAAGATAACTCAATCCATGTACAGCGTTCAAAGCTCACAGCAAAAGCCGCCGCCTGCGGCAACAACCAATCTCGGCGGACTTAATTTCACTATCGAAAAATTTGAAAACCACACCGACAAAGATATGCGCGAGCTTATAGGCGAAGCAATGGAAGTCGCCGAGGAATACATAAAGCGCCGCGGGGGTGCCTTTGCATGAGAAACGAAAGAATAAATCAATTCAGATTCAAAGGAACATCCTCCGCCGACATGGGCGTTATTATCACAAATCCGCCGAAAATCACCGGTGCTGAGAGGGACGAAGAATTTATAAGCGTTCCCGGCAGAAGCGGCGACGTAATATGCGACAACGGACGTTTCGGCAATACGTCAATTACATATGAAACCGCACTTCTGTCGGACGACAGACCGCTCGACCTTATAGCAAAGAAAATAAAAGCATGGCTGCAAGGTCAAAGCGGTTATTACAGGCTTTCCGACACCTACGATCCGAACTATTACCGCATGGCGGCTTACAGCGGCAAAATCGACATCGAAGATAAAATGCAAAAAATCGGACTTACGACGTTGCAGTTCAGCTGCAAGCCGTTCAAATACCGCACGGACGGAGAAAACGCATTTGAAATCACAACCGCCTCGGCTCTTTACAATCCCGAAGAATGGGAAAGCCTGCCGTACATAAAAATTATCGGGAACGGCGACATTACGCTTTCAATCAACAACAATTCCTACGGATTCACAGACGTTTCGGAATATATCGAAATTGACAGCGAAATTCAAAACTGCTGCAAAGGCACAGTGCTTCAAAATTCAAAAACAAGCTTTGTATCATTTCCGAAGCTGCTGCCCGGCAGAAATGAGTTTGCTTTTACCGGCAACGTGTCAAAGATTATTGTTGTTCCGAGGTGGTGTACATTATGATACCTATTCTCTATTGTGCGAAAGAAACCGACTTTGCTCACGGCGGTATCGGGCACCTTACGGACGCATTGACCTGCACTGTTACAGAGTGCCGCAACGGTTCATACGAACTTGAAATGAAATACCCCGTTTCCGGTCTGCTCTATTCTCAAATAGACACAGACTGCATAATTAAAGCAAAGCCGAACGACACGGGAAATTTGCAGCTTTTCCGCATATACAAACACTCGAAACCAATCAACGGTATTGTAACCTACAATGCGGAGCATATTTCGTATGAACTGAGCGGCATACCCGTCGAGTCGGTATCCGTAAAAAACGCAACCTGCGCCGCCGCGCTTAACGCTGCGCTTTCCGCAGCAGTAACCGAACACAATTACAGCGCATGGAGCGATATAGACACTCTTAATTCGATATCGCAGTCGCTTGTCTCGGTTCGTGCGGTAATAGGCGGAGTTAAAGGCTCGATTCTCGATGTGTACGGCGGTGAGCTTGAATTTGACAATTTCAAAGTAAAGCTGCATAAATCGAGAGGGACCGACAACGGCGTGCGGATCTCTTACGGCAAAAATCTCACAAATGTAAAGCAGGAAAAGAACATATCCGAGGTATACACAGCAGTATATCCGTATGCGAAATACACGCCCGAAAACGGCGAAGAAACGACAATCACACTCCCCGAAAAGCTATTGTACAGCCCTTATGCCGCAAATTACGGCTCGACGCGCATTTGCTTTAAGGATTTTTCCGATAATTTTGCAGACGAAGCAAAACCAACGGTTCAGCAGCTGCGCAAGCTTGCCGAAGTGTGGATTAAAACAAGCGGATTTGACAAGCCAAGCATAAGCATTACCGTGTCGTTCAAACACTTGTGGAAGTCGCCGGAGTATAAGCAATATGCGCTTTTGGAGCGCGTAAATCTTTGCGACACAGTAACCGTGTATTATGAACGCTTAGGCATATCTGCAAAAGCAAAAGTTATAAAAACGGTCTACAACGTACTTACCGAAGATTACAACACCATAGAACTCGGAGACGCAAAAGCAAATTTCGCCGACACATTCAATTCTTCATCATCAGCAATCGAAGGCGTAAAAACCGAAATCAAAAAGCAATTCGTTGCGGCAGACGTTAAACTTACACAGGCAATCGCGGAAGCAACTGCGGCAATCACCGGGCAAAACGGCGGATATGTCGTGCTGAATCCACCGAAAAACCCGCAGGAAATACTCATAATGGATTCACCGGACATTGAAACGGCGACAAACATTTGGCGCTGGAACTCGGCAGGACTCGGACACAGTGCAAACGGCTACAACGGTCCGTATTCGCTCGCAATGACTGCCGACGGCTCGATAGTTGCGGACTTTATAACCGCAGGAACGCTGAACGGCGCGCTGCTGTCTGCCGGAAGTGTTACCGCAAACGCCTTATCAGCAGCATACAAAAAGGAAGTCAAAGACGAAATAAGCGGCGTTGAAACGTCTGTTTCACAAAGCTTTAAAGCCGCCGACGAAGAGCTTTCAAGCACTATAACGGCAAAATTTGCGGACTATTCCACAACCGCGCAAATGAACTCGGCAATTTTGCAGAAAGCCGATGAAATCTCGCTGAGCGTTGCCGAAACACTTACCGGCTATCCCACAAAAGCGCAGGTATCGTCCGAAATCTCTCAGCTTGCAGACAAAATATCGCTTGTAGTTACATCTTCGGAAAGTGGTGCGTCGGCCGTAAACAGTGCGTCAATTATCGCCGCGATAAACGACGACGGCGGACTTGTGAAAATAGACGCAGGAAAAATTGACTTGACTGCTTATGCGCTCGCCGACGATGTAAGCGGTATTGCCTCAGAAGCCGCGCAAGCCGAAATAGGCGGTATAACCCTTACCGCCACAAACGGAGAAACAAGTTCGACTATAAAGATAAAACACAATGGGACAACGGTAGACAGCGCGACAATCACATTTACCGGAACCGTTACATTCAGCGATCTTGAAACAGAAGGAAACACCGTAATAAACGGCGCGAATATTACAACAGGAATAATAAGCGCGGATTACATCGACACAAACTCTCTCGCCTGTACAAAACTTTATGCAAAAGGCAATGCCGACGGATATTCGGTAAGGCTTAACGGCAACGCCGGTGATTTCGGGATATTTTCGCCGTCCGCATCCGATAACGACATTTCCACAAGTCAGACGTGCTTGTTTGGAATCCGAAACGTACTGCCGAATGTGAATTTTTACGTTCAGGGGCACAATTACATGGGAGTTGACTTTACCAAGACAGAAAAAAGAACGTATCCTAAAGGCATATGGGATTTTTCGTCTTGTGATGTTTTGGGACTCGGTGTAGTGCCGGCATTCGGATAAAGGAGAACAAATGCGCATTGATTTAGCAAATATCGAAACGTCGGTGCCGTCAGAGAGCGGCGGACTGTTTGCCGAAGGCAGCAAGCTCGCCGTTACTACCTGTACTTCTGCCGGAATAACGATTCGTCTTACTCTTAACAACAACTTTACACCTGAATACTATAAACACGTCGGTCTTACGGCAGAATCTTTTTCAGACGGTGTTTCAAAGCTTCCGGGCGCGAGTATCGGTGCAGCGTCAAGCGAATCATACACAGAAAACACTATAAAAATGTCTGTGACGCAAGACAATTTGGAAAGTTACTTTGAGCCCGACAGCGACGATATGTACACGTTATACGGTTTTGCGCAGGCTAAAAACGGTTTATTTTACAATATTACCGCCGGTTCTCCAATCGAATTCTGGTACAGCGTTCCGTCGATACGGTTTGTAAGCTCGACAAAAACAACGGCGACCATTCGCATTAAGAATTTAGAGCAGATCTACGACGGTGCCGCCGCAACAATGGGCGTAACAACCGCGTCATTTATAAACGGTACATCAAGCTTGAGCAACGGGGTGGATTTCCCTGCTATGCTCGACAGAAACAACACTGTTATTTTGAAAAATCTGCCTTCCGGCAAAGAGATAACACTGTATTTTTACAAGCGCGCTTACGACGGAACATACTGGCTTTTAAAGAAACTAACGTTTGAAACTCAATCAGACGAAATGCCAGAATGTGTGCTCGAAGTACGCTTTACTCAAAAGAAATTTGATAACGGTGTTATTTGCCGCGATTATCCCGTTATTACGGCAGAAAATTTCAATCAGTTCTGCAGCGACACAAATGCCGTGCGCAAAAAGGCAGGATATACCGCAGTTACATTTTCATCTGTATCGGAAAATGATGAAATGACCGCCGCACTTTGGCTGAAAGTGTACAATGCAATAGGTGAAATGGTTGTACTTTCGTGTTCAAATCCATCTACCGGGAGTGTGATAACGCCGGAATGGTTTGAAGATCTTGAATCGGGCTTGCAGCAGATCCGCAACGATAACTATTAAGGAGTGATAAAATGAACTATTCACAGGTAATTAAAGCATATCCCGTAATCTCCGAAATCAAACGGCTTCGACTGCCATACGATAAAGCGCGTGCGGTGTACGAAGTCGCAAAATCTCTTGAAAGCGACTATGCATTTTTTGCGGAAGAAGAAAGAAAGTGTATAGAAAAATATGCCGAGAGGGATAAAAGCGGAAAAATCAAAACAACAGCGGACGGACGCATTGTTTTCGAGAACATTCACGCTCAAACCGCCTACACTTCCGAAATATCCAAGCTTTTGGGAACAAACGCCGAGACAGCAGAAAACCAAATAACCCTACGCAGCGCAGATATATCCGAACCTATTTCCGCAGAAACAATAGCGGCGCTCGACAGCATAATTTCATTTAAAGATTAAAGGAAAGGAGAAAACATATGGAATATATAAGAGATATTACCGTCGATTTTTCGGGCGAAAGATTATTCGACTATATTACAGCCATACAGGGAGATACAAATTCCCGTGCGGTTAAAATTACAATACTCGAAAATTCTAAACCCTACACTATACCAGCCGGCACAAAAGCCGTCTTGCGTTGCAAAAAGCCGGACGGTAAAAGAGTATTCAATGACGCGACAATAAATGATGACGGCACGGTTACGGCGAAGCTTTCCGGACAAATGCTTACCGCACCCGGTAATTGCCGTTGTGAAATTGCACTTTACGGTTCTGACGGGAGCTGCCTTACAAGTACACCGTTTACGGTGAAGGTAATAGAGGCGTCAATCACGGAAGATATTACTTCGTCTGATGAATTCACTGCCCTCGCATTAGCTCTTGCAAAAGTAGATAACGCCCAAAGCGCAGCCGATACCGCACTTGCGACCGCAACAGAGGCGGCCGAAAAAATTTCAGAAATCGAGGAAAACATTGCATCTCATATTACGGCAGTCGAAACGGCAACGACAGCCGCAAACGAAGCTGCGGAATCGGCAAAAGCAGCCGTGAACGCCATACAAAGCGAGCTTGACGGAAAGGCAAACGTCTCTCACACGCACGCCGCAGCCGGCACTTCCGAAACCGACGTTGATTTGACGACGTGTTCTTCGGGAAACGGTACTACCTTATCGGAAGAAATAACGAGCAACAGCCTTGCCGCAAGCGTCGGAACAATTACTGTGACACTTGACGCCGACAAGACGTATGTGGTTAAAGGCACTACGGATTCGGGCGGCTTGCAACTTAAAGCCGACGGCGTTATGATTGCAGAAGCAACTCCTGACAGTCAAGAAGTTCCTTTTGAATACAGCGGTAAAATCGGAGTTATGACTGCATATTTTTCGCGCGGCGGAAATGTTACATTCGAGACATTCAAAGAGATTACGCCTCGCGACGGTTTCATGACGTCTGCCGACAAAGCAAAGCTTGACGGACTTCCGAACGACGCGTATTCAAAATCCGAAACCGACAGCAAGATAGACCTACTCTCGCTCAAAGCCGAAAAGAACGGCGAAGCTTTAAGAATATCCGACGCGTACGAGCTTGAACAGACAGCAGACGTGAGCATTGCGAGCAAGAATCTGATTCCTTATCCGTATACCGATACAACAAAAACAGTAAATGGCGTAACTTTCACTGATAACGGTGACGCCGGTGTTACTGTGAGTGGCACTCCAACTGAATATACACACTTCATTTTTGCCACAGTTTCGGTCAAACCGGGACAGACATACACATTGCTCAAAAACCAAACAGGCGCGAACAATGTCAGTTTTGTAATAAGCGAACGTACCAACCAATCCACACAAAAAGAACATACGTCGGATTCTCCGCAAAATACTTTTACTTTCACGACGTCTGAAAGCACAGACAATCTGATTATCCGAATAAAACGTACCGACAACAGCACAGCCTGTACAGGCACATTCAAGCCTCAGCTTGAACTCGGCACGCAAGCTACCGCCTACACTCCGCACGTTTCGGATATTTCATCTGTGTCGGTTAAAAAGTACGGCAAAAATCTGATTCCGTATCTGTATGTCAGCTCTACAAAAACGGTAAACGGATTAACTTTTACAGACAACGGCAACGGAAGTATCACGGTAAACGGTACTCCGACCGGATTTGCGGATTTTACTCTTGCTTTTGTTCCGGTTAAACCGGGACAGACGTACACGCTTTTCAAAAACCAGACAGGCGCGAATAATATCAGTTTTGTAATAACTGAATATTTCAATCAATCCACACAAAAAGCACACACGTCGGATTCTTCGGAAAATACTCTTACTTTCACAACGTCTGAAAATACCAACAAGCTGAGCGTCGCTATAAAACGCACCAAGGACTACACGGCTTGCACCGGCACATTCAAGCCTCAGCTTGAACTCGGAAACGCTGTGACGGATTACGAGCTGTACAAAGCGCCCGTGACGTACACACCCGACAGCGACGGAAAAGTATCGGGCGTAACTCTTGACTCGGACACCGCGACGCTTACGACCGACACGGACGGAGTTATTATCAATGCAAAATACAAAAAGGACATAACAAAAGCGTTTGAAGAACTCGAAACAAAGCTTACAAACGCCATTCTGTCAAACGGAGGAAATATATGATGTTTAACATGAGAGAATTTGTAAAGAGCGGATTTTTAAAGGCGGTCGGCAATATGCCGGACTTCTGGATAATCCTCAACGCCGCAGGCTGGAACGAAAAAGGCGTGCTTACCGAGGACGACCTTGCCGAGATCAACGCGGCAATCACGTCAAAGAACGCGCAAAACACAGCCGAAGAATCTGAAATCACGGAGGAACAGCAGTCATGAAAGAGATTTTTGACATAGTATTGCGCTGGCTGATACCGTTTATCTGCTGCGGTGCGATAACATGGATAACAGGCTTTTACGGCAAGAATAAAGCAATGCGCGAGGGCGTGAGAAGTCTGCTCAGAGCCGAGATAATCCGGGCATACGAAAAGTACACCGAGCGCGGATACTGCCCGATATACGCAAGAGAGCCGCTGACGCGGGTATACGAGGCGTACCACGGAATGG
>ERZ857745.227-NODE-227-length-89165-cov-6.956817_pt1 | contig 89165 bp, 76 predicted proteins | sample MGYA00519699_ERZ857745 | MGnify/ENA primary metagenome ERZ857745 (study PRJEB31778, sample SAMEA3449357) | human gut metagenome | biome: human gut; feature: human-associated habitat; material: faeces | place: United Kingdom | collected 2010/2012 ... | reverse complement strand
TCAGGTACTAAAGGATTATCTGGCATCTGTGTAACATATGTTTGACAAACCTACAAAGTTTTTTCTATGTTCTTTCTGAAATCTGTCACACTTTTTTCAAACAAAATTAAGAGAATGTAAATTGCAAACCCTGTTGACATCTTCTATAATAGATACAGGCACGAATAATAAACCATTGCCGCTGATCACCAATAATACAAAGTTATATTTTACATAAAGGAGGATTTTCCCTGACCTATGAATATTTTATTTTTTCTGACTCCTAAGAGCGAGGTTGCATTTATAGAAAGCACATTTACTTTAAGACAGATTCTTGAAAAGATGGAGATCCATCGATATTCAGCAATCCCGATTCTGTCGGGTAACGGCGAATATGTCGGAACAATCACCGAGGGTGATATCCTCTGGTTCTGCAAGAAAAACGGATTGAACCATCTGTCCGAATCCGAAGATATCCGTTTGTCCGACATTCCGAAAAAATTCGAATATGCTTCCGTATCAATCAACTCAAATATGGAAGATCTGATCGCCCGTGCGATGGCACAGAACTTCGTTCCTGTAGTAGACGACCACAACAAATTCATCGGTATCGTAACCCGAAAAGATATCATCGGCTACTGCTATAAAAAGCTGAGCCAAACTTCATAATTTTTTCAAAAGCACTAAAATAAAAAGCCATCCAACCGATACTATTATTGTACCGGCTGAATGGCTTTTTATTTATTATAACACGCCTGTTCTGTTGATTGCTGAGATTAAAGCATATACAGATGCATCAATAATATCATCCTTAATGCCTGCACCCCAGGTAACTGTTCCGTCTTTTCCTTCCAGACCTACATAAGCGACTGCCTGTGAGTTAGAGCCTACCTGTAATGCATGCTCCTCATAGCAGATGATCTTGAAGTCAATGTCAAAATGCTTCTTAATTGCATTACTGACAGCATCCAGACGACCATTTCCTTTACCATGATATACTTTCTTTTCGCCATATTTCATGATCGTGATCTCAGTTGAGATTCCATCTCCCTGAACGAAATGACACTCCAACATCCGAACAGGATTTTCTATATTGACATATGTACTCTGGAAAATATCCAAAACTTCGGTAGCGGATAATTCCTTATGTGCCTTATCAGATACATCTTTAACTGTATAACCAAGATCCTCACGGAATTTTGGCGGAAGGTCAAAACCGTACTTGGACTGGAGAATATAACCGATACCTCCCTTTCCTGACTGGCTGTTGATACGGATAACATCTCCATCATATTTTCTTCCGATATCCTCCGGATTCAGTGGAAGATATGGTACTGTCCACATACCATCTCCCTGATCCTTTCTGTACTTCATACCCTTTGCTATCGCATCCTGATGAGAACCTGAAAATGCTGCAAAGACTAATTTTCCCGTATACGGAGAACGCTCATATACATGCATATTTGTTACGCGTTCATATAATTCTGTCAGCTTTGGAATATCAGACAGATCAAGTTCAGGATCTACTCCATGTGTGAACATATTCATCGCAAGTGTGATGATATCTACATTACCGGTTCTCTCACCATTTCCAAATAAAGTTCCTTCGATTCTGTCTGCACCTGCAAGAATACCAAGCTCTGCATCTGCTACGCCACATCCACGGTCATTATGCGGATGTAAGGACAGGATAACATTTTCTCTGTCAATCAAATGTTCACTCATGTACTCAATCTGGCTTGCATACACATGCGGAAGTGACATTTCTACAGTTGCAGGAAGGTTAATAATAACCTTACGATCCGGAGTAGGCTTCCATTCTTTGATAACTGCATTACATACGTCCAATGCATAGTCAATCTCTGTTCCGGTAAAGCTCTCCGGTGAATACTCAAACGGATAATTTACTCCGTGCTCTTCTGCCATCTGGTTCAACAATTTTGCCCCATCAACCGCAAGCTGTAAGATCTCTTCTTTTGATTTCTTAAATACCTGTGTTCTCTGTGCATAGGATGTCGAATTATACAGGTGAACGATCGCATGCTTTGCGCCGTCAATTGCTTCAAATGTTTTCTTAATGATATGCGGTCTTGCCTGTGTCAGCACCTGAATGGTTACATCATCCGGTATCATATTCTTCTCAATCAGGGTACGGCAGAACTCATATTCTGTTTCCGATGCTGCAGGGAAACCAATCTCGATCTCTTTGAAACCGATCCGTACAAGTTCTTTGAAGAACTCCAGTTTCTCATCCAGATTCATTGGAACGATCAGTGCCTGATTACCGTCTCTTAAATCTACACTACACCAGATCGGTGCCTTATCAATATACTCTTTTTCTACCCATTTTACAGACTTTTCCGGTGGCATATAATAGCCTCTTTTGTAATGCTCAAAATTCTTCATGTTTAACCTCCTGTTTCTGTTTTCTGTATAAGCTCCTGTAACGGCTTTTGTTCTTCTATTCATATATTACATAAAATATGGCAATAAAAAAACCTACATCTCATCACCTATAGAGACGTAAGTTATACGCGGTACCACTCTATTTCATACATGTTGTATGCTCTCGTTACAGATACAGATATGAATCTCTTATATCCTCCTGCTATAATGGTCAGGCTCCATCCCATCCTACTTCCTTTCAGCGGGCTACTCTGAGGCGAGTTCAAATCTGTTCCACTGCTGTCTCACACCAACCGACAACTCTCTGAATGCTTCATAGATTCTACTATTCCTCTTCATCGTATTATCTGTATCGACTTTAACACAGTGTCTCGCTGTCTGTCAACCCCATTTTTGCAGAAAAAATATGCACGCGGTAACTGTTCTTCCTGTACCCGCGTGCAAAGGATTGTCATTCCTACCATACAATATGACGTTTGTTCTTCAAGAGACAACCGCCCGATGCGATCATCAATATACCGGATGCAAGTCCAAGCACCAGAACGACTACGCCTAATGCAATATTTATTGCGCCTGAAGTTTTCATTGTCTTATATGCTTTCTCCATTTTCAGCACCCCTTCTGCAAAAATTTCATTTGAAAAGATGATACCACAAAGTCTCTCACCTGACAATGTTTCAGAGTAAAATTACGCCTTAAAATTTACATTAAATATTGTTTATGTTACACTGTTTTTAAACGAACACATAGGATGCTCTTTTCATTTTCAGAATGCAGCATGTCGTCCCGAAATGAAAAACGTATCCTTTACACTATAGATAAGGAGTCTGAATTATGCCAGCTATTTCAAATGACTGGGCTCCGGAACTGAAGCCCGAATATAAAAAAGAATATTATAAAGAACTGTTTAATTTTGTCGGACATGAATATGCCACAAGAGAAATCTTTCCACCTGCCGATGATATATTTAATGCATTTCATCTGACACCATTGTCAAAGGTCAAATGTGTCATTATCGGTCAGGATCCCTACCATAATGTAGGTCAGGCGCATGGCCTGAGCTTCAGTGTAAAGCCGGGAGTCGATATCCCGCCTTCTCTTGCCAATATTTATCAGGAGCTTCACGATGACCTTGGCTGCTATATTCCAAATAATGGTTATCTCGTTAAATGGGCGGAGCAGGGTGTCCTTATGTTAAATGCTGTTCTGACCGTACGGGCACATCAGGCGAATTCTCATCAAGGACATGGCTGGGAACAATTTACAGACGCCTGCATGGAGATCTTAAACCGTCAGGATCGCCCGATCGTATTCATCTTATGGGGCTCGTATGCGCAAAGAAAAGCTTCGATGTTAAACAATCCGAACCATCTGATCTTAAAGGCTCCGCATCCAAGTCCGTTATCGGTCTATCGTGGATTCTGGGGAAGCAAGCCCTTCAGCAAAACGAACAACTTCCTGATCGAGCACGGTGTTGAACCGATCGACTGGCAGATTGAAAACATATGACAATAAATCTGCCAAGCAAATAAGCAACGTGTCTGTATAAAGACAACGTTGCTTATTTATTTGGCAGATAAACAGATATGAGTAAGAAAGGCGAATAGCCCGGAGTGCGAATAGCTGTACGATTTCGAAAGTCCGACGGACGGAAAAATCGGTATTATTGAATTGTCTCCCGCTTCTTATCCAGTTCTGCCTGAACAACAGCAAGCTGTTCGATAATTTTATCTTTTAACATAGATATCTCGGAAGCATAGTCCTCTCCGAGATTGTCTTTTACCTGCTCTAACCGGTCAAGGATATCGGTATAAGTCTGATTTACTTTTCTCTGGATCCATTTGCGATTGGATACAAAAAGGATAGTTCTTAGATTATGCAGTCTGTCTGCAAGCTTGATCATGACCACCTGTGCCGGAGCGTGGTCAAATAGACGTTTTGAATAGTCGGAGAAGGTCTCTCCTTCGAGTTTACTTAATAAATATACATGATCCCTGATATCCGTACCAAAGATCTGTTCAATATCTTCAAATGTACAGTCCGTATCTTCTACCGTATCATGCAGTAATGCAGCTACAAGTACAGTTTCATCCTCTACATGACATTCGTCTCTTAATATATGATAAACGCCAAGAATATGTTCATCATAATACGGCACTTTGCCATCTCTGCCAAGGCGCGTCTGTCCCTGATGACATCGCTTCGCAAATGCCATCGCAGTCTCAACACGATCTGCCTGACAACTGCCATCTTCTATATAAGAAACTGTTTCATCTCTGTCTGCTGTATTTGTAAAACCCTGCATGTTCTGCTCCATTCCATACCCTCGGGGCATTTTTTAGATATAACCGGACATGTACACCCGCACCTTGTGTCTGTTTCAGTATAACACAGCCGCACATATCTTTCCAGCGAATCTGTCATTTTATAGATACTTCATTTTTACATCTGCTGCGTTTTTCTGTTCTGTACTTTTCCATAATTTGTCTGTCTCCATGCTTGAATCCTACCGAAATTTCGCATATACTAGATTCTGCTTTACCGTAATATGCAACTATACAATGTTCCAACCTGTCTGTACGGGTTGCAGCAAGCGGACTCGAACGCACAATATATGTCATTGCACTATATTCGGTTGTTCTCGTATCACCAGATCCGCATCAGAACACACATTATATACATGGCATTTCCTGTTACGGTGAATGATACAAATTAAGAAAGAGGTTTCACGATTATGGATATTATTTTGAAGATCAGTCAGGAACTTATGTGCCGGCAGGAGCAGGTAGCCGCTGCCGTTAAACTGATAGATGAGGGAAACACTATCCCTTTTATTGCACGATACAGAAAAGAAGCTACCGGTTCTTTAAACGATGAGCAGCTTCGTACTCTGGATGAACGTCTTACTTACCTCAGAGGACTAGAAGAACGAAAAGAAAAGGTCATTGCTACGATTGAAGAACAAGGCATGCTGACCGACGAACTGAAGCAGTCCATTCTGGCTGCCGAAACTCTGGTAGCTGTCGAGGATCTGTACCGCCCATATAAGCCAAAGAGAAAAACTCGTGCCACGATCGCACAGAGCAAGGGACTTACAGGGCTTGCAAATATCATCTCCCTGCAAATGACAAATAAGCCGATCACGGAAGAAGCCCTCGCCTATGTATCAGAAGAAAAAGAAGTTCACTCCCCTGAAGAAGCAATTGCAGGAGCTATGGACATTATCGCAGAATCCATTTCGGATAATGCAGAATATCGAACCGAGATACGAAACCGAACAATGGATAAGGGAGTTCTTATAACTACCGCAAAAGATCCGGAAGCAGAATCCGTATATGAAATGTATTATGATTTCAGCACTCCCGTCCGCAAGATGACCGGATATCGTACACTCGCCATTAATCGTGGTGAAAAGGAAAAATTTCTCTCCGTTAAGATCGACGCACCGGTCGACGAGATCATCGGTTATCTGATCCGTGAAGTGGTTGTACGGGATAATCCGAATACAAATGACATCTTAAAAGACGCGATTGCCGACAGTTACGAACGTCTGATTGCTCCATCCATTGAACGTGATATCCGAAACAGTCTGACCGAAGCTGCCGAAGATGGTGCGATCAAAGTATTCGGCAGTAATTTAAAACAGCTCTTAATGCAGCCACCGATCAACGGCCATGTCGTACTTGGCTGGGATCCTGCATTCCGTACCGGATGTAAGCTGGCAGTCGTTGATGCAACGGGAAAGGTACTCACTACGAAAGTCATCTACCCGACTGCTCCTCAGAATAAGGTGGAAGAATCAAAGAAGATCTTAAAGGATCTGATCAAAAAATATAACATCTCACTGATCTCTGTCGGGAACGGAACCGCTTCCCGTGAGTCCGAGGCGATCATTGCCGATCTTATCCATGAGCTGGATACAAAGGTTCAGTATGTAATCGTAAATGAAGCCGGAGCATCCGTCTACTCGGCAAGCAAGCTTGCAACAGAAGAATTTCCAAGCTTTGATGTCGGTCAGCGTAGCGCCGCTTCAATCGCAAGAAGACTTCAGAATCCGCTTGCCGAGCTGGTCAAGATCGATCCGAAAGCGATCGGTGTCGGTCAGTACCAGCACGATATGAACCAGAAGAAGCTGACAGAAGCGTTAGACGCTGTTGTCGAAGATTCTGTAAACCAGGTCGGCGTTGATTTAAACACAGCTTCTGCTCCTCTGATGGAGCATATCTCGGGTATTACAAAAACACTGGCAAAGAATATCATAGAATACCGTGAAGCAAACGGCCGCTTTACAAATAGAAAAGAACTGTTAAAGGTTGCAAAGCTTGGTCCGAAAGCCTTTGAACAGTGTGCCGGATTTATGAGGATTACTGGTGGTACAAATCCGCTTGATGCTACCTCTGTTCATCCGGAAAGCTACGAGATTGCCGAAACACTGATCCGGCATCTCGGATATTCCATGGATGATCTTGCATCCGGTCAGTTAAAGGGTATCACAAAAGCCGCAGGCGATATCAAAGCACTCGCAAAAGAACTGGGCGTCGGAACCGTAACAGTTACCGACCTTGTAAAAGAGCTAGAAAAACCTGCAAGAGATCCTCGAAGTGAAATGCCACAGCCTATCCTGCGTGGGGACATCCTTGAAATGAAGGACTTAAAGGAAGGCATGATCTTAAAGGGCACAGTCCGTAATGTAATCGACTTCGGTGCATTTGTAGATATCGGTGTTCATCAGGACGGTCTGGTTCATATCTCTCAGATGTCGGATAAATTCATCAAGCACCCATTGGATGTTGTAAGTGTCGGTGATATCGTAACAGTTAAGGTTATGGGCGTGGATCTTGCAAAGAAACGAATCCAGCTCACTATGAAAGGGATTGAAGGGTAAGTCGTTTTATCAAACAGCAACTCTCTCTGAATGAATTTTTATATCTTTAACAATTCTATTTTTATATCAACATGCCGCAATTCGTCAGCAAGCTTCATCATAGAATCTTGCCGGAATATGCGGCATGTTTAATGTATCTGCAACACGTATAATTCCTTAGGTTTTTCGTCATTTTGACGATAATCTTTCAGTATCGAAACAGCATATGTATATGGTATAATTTATATAAGCATATCAATCGAATGATGTGTCGGAATTTAGGGTTATGGAGACCATGTATACAGGTATAAAGTTTATCTTTTATATTCAGCCTTTAACTGGTGGACTACATCTTGAAAATGACGCACTTCATTTTCTATTCGATGCATATGTCTTTTTCGTAAATACTCCTGTGCCAACTCGCCTTCGGCTCAAACAGGCACCCGTATTTACTGACAATATGCATCTCATTGCGAAAGCCTCGTGTATGTCATATTACAAGATATAGTCCACCAGTCACAGGCTGAACATAAAAATAAATCAAATATAAACTGTGTATATCGGACAAAGAAAGGAGTTGAAGGTTATGAACAAAAAGATTATCAGTCTCATACTCATGTTTGTTATGATCGGGGAGCTCATGTTTACAAGCATGCCGGCAGCAAAAGCCAGTGGCTATCTTGAAATAAAGGCAACCGCTACATCGATGACCTCGGTAAAAATAACATGGAAAGCACAAAAAGGAGTTACTCAGTATAAAATCTATCGTGCCACAGAAAACAAAAACGGAAATGTCGGCAAATATAAGGTGGTAGCAACCATCTCCGGCAAGAAGAAAAGTTACACCGACAAGAAATTAAAAACAGAGAAAACTTACAGCTACATGGTTCGTGGCTATAAGAATAAAAAATGTGTAATTAAAACCGGAGTTCCAGAATCTGCCTATACCGGACTGACATGTTCATTTGACGAATACCAGTTTGCAGAAGCCCCAAGAAGCCCAAAGTCGATCACGCTGAAATTATACAGTTCAGGCGGCGTACTTCCAACCGGATATGAAATCTACCGGAAAGAAATGGGAATCTCAGGTTACAAAAAAATCGCAACAACAAAAAAAAGTGTAACCAGCCTGAGCTATAAAGACAAAACCGTAAAAGCGGGTAAGACATATCGCTACAAGGTCAGAACTTATCTTAAAGTCGGCAAGAAGAAATATTACAGTGCTTTTACGGACTACGAACAGATATCTGCAACAAACCGAAGCGGTAAATATACGTTCAAATTTGACAACAGTGTAAAATGTGCTGATAACGAAACAGTATATAAGATTACCAGCAAAGCCTATAATGACACATTAAAATTATATGACAATGCTGTACTGACGATTGAGTTGGACGATGGTTCGACCATTGAAACAGGTGTTGATATCATTTCCTATCGCAAGGGTGATGGCACATGGAAGAAATACAAAAGCAACCAGAGTCTGACCCTTAAGGCAAACGAAACACTCCGGCTCAAGGTTCGGGCTACACAAGATGTAAAGATTAAGAATCTCAAAAATGTAGAGTCCTATGAACTGAATATGGATGTTACTTATGGAGGAATAAGCAGCTTCCTCTGGGCTTACCCTTATGCCGGTACAGCTAAGACTGTTATGAATTCAGAAGCGATCCATTAAATAACCGCATAATATAAAGCACCTCTGCTCCATGGTGGTTATATGATACAAGACAGAATTTCTGAAATGTATTGTATATGAAACTACTGTGGGGTGGAGGTGTTTTTTTGCCGACATTTATGTCGACATTTTCTTGTTCAGTTAGATATAATTATATGCTATACTTATTTTGTTCTGGTTAAACGAGGTGATCATGAGAAATATATTTTTTGTAGATAGTGAGAATGTCGGTGATTCCTGGATACAACTATTTGATTATCTGAATGACGATGACTGTATCCTTGTATTCTACACCGACAAGTCTCCTAACATGTCCTATGCAAATGTTGTCGCATTGAAACAGTCCCCTTTTGAACCTGAGTTCATCCTCTGTGAAAACGGAACTGATAATGCCTTAGATTTTCAACTTGTAACCTACCTTGGTTCGTATACAGTTAAAAATCCAGACGACAACCTCATCATTGTTTCAAAAGATAAAGGTTTTGACAGCGTGGTACATTTCTGGACGGAACGCGGATACCATGTATGCCGCAAGGCTCCCTCCATTTTCCACACACTGGCAAATGAACTATCTGTACAAAAGCCAATGCTTCCTGCAATTCCAGCTTTTACTGCAGTACCGGAAAGTATTGATGATTCAGTAATAAAGGCAGAAAATCTAAAGCCGGACGTGATCGTAGAAGCCACTCCCGCTACGAATCCTGTCAAAATTGCTGTTTCTGCTAAGATTGATAAACAGGCTGCTATTCCAGAAGCTGTATCTACGCCGCTGTATGATAAGGAACAGGTCGATACATTACTTTCCTGTGTCGGGAACAGTAATCTATCCGCCATCCACAACATACTTATATCAATCTACGGTCAGGAAAAAGGAAGTTATATCTATGGTATAGTAAAGAGTTCATCCTACGAGATACCAAAGGTCAACTGGCAAAAGAAAACAAAATACCGTAAATTCTTATCGATTGTTTACTCTAATGCCGGTATTGCTCTCATTGATGATTTCTATAAAAAACTATACCCGCATAAAGCAAACCTTCGGGAAATTCACAACCTCTTCGTGACCAAGTATGGTCAGGAAAAGGGTACCGAATACTATCGCTACTATAAATCGCATGCAGAATTTCTGCAGAAGACATTCTAGCATGTAACAAAAAGGAACCAGAACAAAGCTCTCCCCACCACAGAATCCGAATAGCATATAGGGGATGTGGTAAGTAAGGCTGTGGTGGGGGGAGGTATGTACATGTGCTACTACTTTTTGATCTCAGTGTTACATTTGTATTTGTATCTATATGGTCTTATTAAATTCTCATATAATTTATAACTGCATATATCTATATAGCTTACTTCTTGTTCTTTTATGGTTGTATAGCAAATCAGTCTGGGATTCTCCTTTATATAGCACTGCTTCTCAAAATCCCATTCACATATAAACACCTTTTCAAATGGTGATTTCTCTATAACCCTAAGAAAATAATCCGTAACACCGTTTCTTTCTTTTGTTTTTAACAGATGTTCCATACAATCAAATTCATCATCTAAAACAAATATAAACAAGTCCGTATCCCCTTTAGGATGTAATTTTTCCTTTTTCTTTATTCCCGCAATAATATTATCTATATCAGCTTCTATCACTGGTATATCCGATTTAAATTCTGAGGGCTGCCCATCTTTGTAATTAAAACTTTTCGCAAGAAGTCGTTTATCTTTATCGAATTGACATTTTCCTTCTTCTGTAAATGAACCATCGATATTTCTTTCATAATCCAATGCAATAAAACGCATTTGCGCTTCACTTATTTCCTGTAATTTCTCCGTTTTCTCTCTAATAGATAATCTATCAAATTGTGTTGGAGATTTTGCTATTTTATTATTATGTTGCGTATGTGTTACTTCTAAATAATTCCCTCCTTGAAATTTTAGATCAGGCATACTCTTACTTGAATTATCATCATAATATTGATTGTCAAATATATAGCCTTTTAATTGTAAAATCTCCTTCGCTTCCTGTTCTCCTTGTTTCATTTTATTTTTTCCCCTTTTATGTTAATTATATTTTCTTTGTTATCATTCCACACTATGTATCTATTAAAACTGATATTTGTTATTGTATTTACAGCTACGTTATAAATTCACATTCCACCATGTATCTATTAAAACCTGTCTCCATTAACGGACTTTTTTTACTACAAGTAACATTCACATTCCACCATGTATCTATTAAAACTCGTATAAACATACGATTCCATTATCATCTTCCGCATTCACATTCCACCATGTATCTATTAAAACAACTAAGCCCCTTGTTAATTGCTAACTGTTTTGCGTATTCACATTCCACCATGTATCTATTAAAACTCACTCTCCCCGGCGTCCGTTATTCTAGCAATTAACATTCACATTCCACCATATATCTATTAAAACCCATTCACTTATGCGCTGCACCTTGTCAATCGGCGGTATTCACATTCCACCATGTATCTATTAAAACTAAAAGCCTTGTCAGAAAGAAAAGAAAGCGAAATTAATTCACATTCCACCATGTATCTATTAAAACTCATTGCGGGGTCATGTATCATAAATACGCCATTTCATTCACATTCCACCATGTATCTATTAAAACCCTAGACGCTTTAACCGGGATTCCTCCGAAGCCAAATTCACATTCCACCATGTATCTATTAAAACCATCCGCAGAAGCTACGCGAGAGTTTCGAGTTGCAAATTCACATTCCACCATGTATCTATTAAAACGCTGCCAAAACATCGTTCATGTACGCTTGTGCAATTTCATTCACATTCCACCATGTATCTATTAAAACTGTTCCCAGTTTTCAAATTTCAAAACAACATCCCTATTCACATTCCACCATGTATCTATTAAAACCATCGACCTTTGACACGCTCCAACAAGAAAAAGGAATTCACATTCCACCATGTATCTATTAAAACTAGTGTTCAAAAGCTCACTCAAAATACATTTATTAACAATTCACATTCCACCATGTATCTATTAAAACGCTAATATTCGTTTTGAAATCACGACTATTCCAGAATTCACATTCCACCATGTATCTATTAAAACTATAATATGTTGGAAGAATCAAGGGAAAATATAGGAAATTCACATTCCACCATGTATCTATTAAAACAGTTGCTGCAACTACATCGCACATTCTCTGCCATGAATTCACATTCCACCATGTATCTATTAAAACACGGAAAAATATAGAAATACCGTGATTTTGCTTACATTCACATTCCACCATGTATCTATTAAAACTTTAAACAAGTCAAGCAACAATGACTTGAAAAAATTCACATTCCACCATGTATCTATTAAAACCGTTCCGCTATTCTCAACAGTTGCTGAAATACCTGTATTCACATTCCACCATGTATCTATTAAAACGTATCAGCATCACTAGTGCATATCGTAACAAGGTGTTATTCACATTCCACCATGTATCTATTAAAACGCTAGTCGCAAAGCATTATTGCAAAGTGATAATATCATTCACATTCCACCATGTATCTATTAAAACCAAAACTTACGCTTGTTGCTGCGTTTTCAATAAATCATTCACATTCCACCATGTATCTATTAAAACGCTACTAAAAAGGTATTTGGCATGAGTTACAAAGAGATTCACATTCCACCATGTATCTATTAAAACCTTTCAGTCAGCTCATACAATTCATACAGCTTTGGAATTCACATTCCACCATGTATCTATTAAAACCATTTATTACATTTGCCAGTTTTGTCACGATCTCATTCACATTCCACCATGTATCTATTAAAACTTATAAGACAGCCAAAGCTGATTATGAGAAAAAGTATTCACATTCCACCATGTATCTATTAAAACGACCAATTTCTTTTACAATGATATCCTCTGTAGTATTCACATTCCACCATGTATCTATTAAAACTAAAAAGCTCCCACAAGCATTAGAAAAAGCCCTTGCAAATTCACATTCCACCATGTATCTATTAAAACTATCTTTATCCTAAATATCCGAATCTTTTTTACAGATTCACATTCCACCATGTATCTATTAAAACGAAGAAACTGAATTAAGGTTCAATATGAATGTATTTATTCACATTCCACCATGTATCTATTAAAACCATAATCCTGTCTAATCCTATACATATTTTTAAACTTATTCACATTCCACCATGTATCTATTAAAACTCCGGCGTTCAAGCGCAGCTCTTTCTTTAAATACATATTCACATTCCACCATGTATCTATTAAAACTTATATTTTGCGCCGGCCTTATGATCGTCTTTGTCATTCACATTCCACCATGTATCTATTAAAACCGTAAAAGCTCTTACTTCCCCCGGTTTAATTGTTACATTCACATTCCACCATGTATCTATTAAAACCCTTGATTTTTAATTTTATTTGTGTCTGCATCCAGCATTCACATTCCACCATGTATCTATTAAAACGGCGATCTTTGAAGAATTAACAACCAGCATCCCCAATTCACATTCCACCATGTATCTATTAAAACGAGATTGGGTTTGTAAAAACAAAAGAGAATGAATAATTCACATTCCACCATGTATCTATTAAAACAAAAACATATCTTTATACCTCCACTACGTTATTCTCATTCACATTCCACCATGTATCTATTAAAACATACGACCAGTTTGAAACTATTGATTACACAAAATAATTCACATTCCACCATGTATCTATTAAAACTCCACCATTTTTGATACTAGTAAGTGCTGATAGTAATTCACATTCCACCATGTATCTATTAAAACCTGTGTATCAGTAATAGTTCCACCATTTTTGATACATTCACATTCCACCATGTATCTATTAAAACCCTGCGGTTGCTTCTTTAAATTCAGCGTTTGCCATAATTCACATTCCACCATGTATCTATTAAAACGGTTCGTGTCCATGCTGGCAAACCTTTCCGTTGAGAAAATTCACATTCCACCATGTATCTATTAAAACTGTATAATAACCACGGCTAAAGTCGAATTGAACTTCATTCACATTCCACCATGTATCTATTAAAACTCAAATGCACCAGACCTGTATCCATGTACGCCTGTGCCATTCACATTCCACCATGTATCTATTAAAACGACGATGTCTTCTGTCGTCGGATTTGATACTGTTTATTCACATTCCACCATGTATCTATTAAAACCTTTAGCATCGATGTCGCCAGAGAAGAACTATCGTCATTCACATTCCACCATGTATCTATTAAAACCAAAAGAAGTAACATCCTCACAAATAGTCTGTATATAATTCACATTCCACCATGTATCTATTAAAACCGTAATTATTCTTTTACTCTCCAGTTTAAGAATGTATTCACATTCCACCATGTATCTATTAAAACTGCATCCCCCGGAGTGGCTCTCCGGGTCTCGGTCGTATTCACATTCCACCATGTATCTATTAAAACCTCTCCGGTATACTCAAGATCTGCCTTCGTATATGATTCACATTCCACCATGTATCTATTAAAACCCAAAATGCCACAACATAAATATCATCCAATGTTTTATTCACATTCCACCATGTATCTATTAAAACTCATCCAAATCAGTCACAAAATCAGCCATTATCACATTCACATTCCACCATGTATCTATTAAAACATTAGATTGCCATTCTTATCTGTAATACCTGTACACATTCACATTCCACCATGTATCTATTAAAACGATCCAAGCCATACCCCTGCTTTGCTACCTCCATCATTCACATTCCACCATGTATCTATTAAAACTATTTCAAATTCCCGGGTACAACCTTTTCCATTTACATTCACATTCCACCATGTATCTATTAAAACAGTATGTACGCCCTGATTTATCAAGATCTGATCGTCATTCACATTCCACCATGTATCTATTAAAACCAATTTTCAAAGTCAAAAGGATCATATTGCTGAAGCATTCACATTCCACCATGTATCTATTAAAACCAAGGCATGAATATTCTATGTTTCTGATCAAGCTCATTCACATTCCACCATGTATCTATTAAAACCTGTTCTACATCCATCAACTGCCGGGATGTCACAAAATTCACATTCCACCATGTATCTATTAAAACACGCATAAGAACCGACTGGATAAATATCAGTATTATTCACATTCCACCATGTATCTATTAAAACCCAGACCATTGAGGTCAAGAAAGGCAACACGCTTATTCACATTCCACCATGTATCTATTAAAACCGTCAATAGCCCATCCTTTCGTTTTACGAGCAATCCAATTCACATTCCACCATGTATCTATTAAAACAAGGAACTTAATGAAGACAATAGGGACATAATTATATTCACATTCCACCATGTATCTATTAAAACTTTGCCCAGCCAATAGCCCGGCTGCTTGCGTTTATCATTCACATTCCACCATGTATCTATTAAAACCGCTTCACTGCGCTTTCTGTAATATCCTCTACTCAATTCACATTCCACCATGTATCTATTAAAACTTGTTATTTGATGAAAATGTATTTTGTCCACTAATATTCACATTCCACCATGTATCTATTAAAACAAGTGCAATCATAGCAGCCTTTTAGCTGTTTTAATATTCACATTCCACCATGTATCTATTAAAACCCTTCCGGAATACTCATAAATCCATCTGCACTTGCATATTCACATTCCACCATGTATCTATTAAAACTTTTCCTCTTCCGGTTCTTGCGGCGCACTATTAGAATTCACATTCCACCATGTATCTATTAAAACTCTGGATGTAAAACTAGGTGATCCACTTGCATCTACATTCACATTCCACCATGTATCTATTAAAACCAATATCTGACCTACAGTTTCCCCGTCAATCCATCATTCACATTCCACCATGTATCTATTAAAACGCACAGAAAGGGGATTTATGAAAGTAAAAGATATTATTCACATTCCACCATGTATCTATTAAAACTGTATTGTAGCTTGTTGTGTTGTGCTGCTGATTGATTATTCACATTCCACCATGTATCTATTAAAACACTAACCCCAGTCAAATTAAAATAAGGATATTCCTGATTCACATTCCACCATGTATCTATTAAAACCTGAAAGGAGATCAAAATGACATTTTTAGCAACATCATTCACATTCCACCATGTATCTATTAAAACTTGTTACAAGTTCGTAAAAACAAAATTGGAATTAATTCACATTCCACCATGTATCTATTAAAACACGTGTGCACTCAATGCAATGTTGTTCATCCCTCATTCACATTCCACCATGTATCTATTAAAACCTGTTCTACACGTAAAACCAAACCATCATAATCTACATTCACATTCCACCATGTATCTATTAAAACAAGATGAATTACAAAACGCTATCCTTTTACCATGATTCACATTCCACCATGTATCTATTAAAACCACTACCGTCATAAAATCATCTTTATTTGTTACAAAATTCACATTCCACCATGTATCTATTAAAACATCCGCAAATTTACCACGAATTTTTCCGATTCTTTCATTCACATTCCACCATGTATCTATTAAAACGCAGATGCTTCTGCAAGTGCGGCAGATGGACTATAGCATTCACATTCCACCATGTATCTATTAAAACCTCCATACTTCTGATTATCGCCTGTAAACATCAATATATTCACATTCCACCATGTATCTATTAAAACCAGCATATAAAAAAGCAATATTTTACAATGCTTTCACATCCTCTTTTTGTCGACCTTGCTTCAATAATCGGACTACACATTCTATTTTTAAATAGTATATTCCTTTTTTCTATATTTTTTCCCATTGTCGACCGGCGGCAGATTTTACAATATTTATGGTCGACAATTTCAAATAAAGAAACTGGCTTTGTCATCTTCCTTACCCCAGAACTCTTTATTCAACCATTTTTCCTGCCTGCTTTTAAATATAATAACGGAATCCAATTCATGATCAATATATTCATCCAGCTCCTGTTTCAGCTTCACAAGTTGTACTTTTGTGATATCTCCCTCAAAAACAGAATTTTGTATATGGGATAAATACCTTTTACAAATCTTAAAAATATGATTCCATCGTTTTTGTCCATTATTTTCTTTATTTATGTCATATACTAATACTACATACATATTTCACCACCATATTCTGAATCCTTCATATTCTTTTTCCCCAATCAGATGCTTGATCAGCTTGTATAACTCTAAACGCATCAGATACTGATATGTAACGGGGCGACCTAAATCTTTATGCATAATTGTCTGCTGTAATTTTTTCTCCAACTCCTGTGCAATCAATCTGGATGCATCCCTATTCAAGTGCAAATAATTCAGCTCCTTCGTAAAACTTTTTTCGGTTATCTGATTACGGTTTAATAATGAAAAAAGAAGTCGATCTCCTATCAACGGTTTGAAAATTTCTGCCACATCCAGACATAGAGAAAATCTTCTAACACCAGGTTCATGGAGATAACTTATCGTAGGATTCAATTGTGTATGATATACCTCACTAAGAACCTTTGAATAAATCAACGAATTAACAAAAGAAATCAACGAATTAATCATGTTATCAGGCGGATGCATAACTCTTTTATCAAACTCTATTTCCTGATCAATGATAACATTCCATGTAGCATAATAATGCCTTCTTATATTTCCCTCTATTCCCATTAGCTCTTGGATCGTTGATGTTTTTGGTAATTCTTTTCTCAACGAATCAATTTCTGACATATAGAAAGATACATCCTTGCCTCGTCCGTTATAATACCGGAGATTTCGGTAAATATTATCGGCAGCCGCTTCTATAAATTTTTTTGCAATGGTCAATCTCTTTCCATAATCTGTATAATGTTCAACCTGTTTTACCAATAATTGACCTGCCAGCAGCTTTTCTTTTGGATAAAAGCTACCTGTATAAAAATTATAATAATTGAAGAAATGTATCGGGATTCCATATTGAGAAATGTAACTCAAAAATGTTGTATTAAATGACATCTCTGACATGACATAAATATCATCAATTCGTTCAATCGGAATATCTCTTTTTTCTCCACCTGAAGATATAAATTGAAGTGTATTATCTTTTCTTTTTAAATCTCCACTATTGTAAATATAAAAACTTTGTCCCATTATCCCTCCATGTTAGATAAAACACAAATCATGATATGCGCACTTCCCACATATTTTTTGTTTTTCAAATGCTGGTGGTTGTTCCTGCATTTTTAACTTTTCTATATCTGCAATTATCTTCTGCAACTGTACTTCATCATCCTCTGACAGTTCTACAACAATATTTTTTTTGATCATAGGATAATCAATCTTTGCCGTTAAGCCCTTAACTCCACGTTGTTTCAAATAATATAGATAATATTTTACCTGCCAGATTCCTGCCTCTTCTATTGCTTTACTCTTTTTTATCTCATGTAATTCCTGATGCTCTTTTATAAAATCAATATTTATTACATTATCGATATTAATGTGTTTATCATCACGCCGGTAACTGTTCTCATCAAGTAGTTTACCCAACATAACATTTTCATTATCGGATTCCATGTTTATTTCATTTATGAAATACCATAATTTTCTTTTACACACAAAATAATAATAAATCATTACACCAGTAACTCGATTTTCCACAATTCCTCCTTATATAAAATTCCACTCATCATCATACTTCGTTAACGATAAGCCCATACCCCGTCCTGTCATTTCATCAAAATCATATAATAAGCATGTCCTGTGAATATCTAATCTGTCATTTATACAATTCAAATCCACACCATCTAATTTTCTCCGATCCGAATACAGATTCAGATTAAGAGTTATATCTGCCAGTTTTGCTTTCAATATCCTTCGTATATTACTGTCAACATATGGTGTATCTAAAACACTCGTTATTGCCTCTATCAGATACTGATTTTCCTGATATATTCTATCTGGAATTACTGTAATACTTTTTATTCCACGAAAATCCTCATCGATATCTTTCTTAGATGTATAATCTAACGGCTGCAACGATTTAAATTTAGCCAGATTTCTTTTTATCATTTGGAAGTATGCCGTATTCTTTAATGCGTCTACATCATAAACTTCATTCATATACTGAACTTTATCTTTTTCGGAAAAAAGCTTTCCATTATATGCCTCTAATAATTGTACAGATCTATCATATATATCACTGTCATATATTCCTTTTCCATTCTTCATACATCCTGAATAATTAACATAAATTAATACATTTGCATCGGTTATATCCTTTTTCCCTGCTCTATTACACCGTCCCATTCTTTGCAATAAGCTATCAGCCGTACACATCTCCGTATAAAGAACATCAAAATCAATATCAAGACTTGCTTCTACGATCTGTGTTGTTACCCATATACCTGTCATCTCATCATTACTGGAAAAATCCATTATCATCTTTTCCAACTGATCCCGATGTTTTCGAATATATCTGGAATGAAGCAGGAATACCTCATCTGTTCTTTGGGATAATTCTTCATATACCTTCTGTGCCTTTGATACTGTATTGCATATAACGAGAACTTTTTTCTTGTATCCATCTTCCGCAATTCTGTCAAAATCAAATTCTTCATGAAATAATGCGATCTTATGTCTGTCTGTTCCCATTGTAGCGGAAAAATCTATAAAAATATAATCTCTATCCTTTATCAACCGATATTTTCGCATAAAAAATTCTAAAACCGGCGGAAATGTTGCTGTTATGATTGCGAATTTTCCTTCCATTTGTTTTAGTTCTGACAAGCCGTAAATTAATGCTGCTACTATCTTAGGAGAATATGACTGAATCTCATCTATAATTAATTTTGAATATTTCAGTGTCGCTGCAAAAATCTCAGTGCCCGGGGCTTTATAAACAAATTTAAATAATTGATCTACCGTGCAGACAGTAAGCGGATACGAGAACAATTTTGCCTGCTCATATCTGGTATTCCCATCTGTAAATTGCCCATCTGTTCCATCAAAATAACTGCTTAGGCTATCAGAATGAAGCAATGCTACATCCTTATACATATACCTGTCCTTTATTCTGCTATATATGGCATTAGAAGAAACTTTTAACGGTAATGTATAAAAACCTTTCTCGCCATTTGCCCATAATAAAGCTGCCTCTGTTTTTCCTGATCCAGTAGGTGCTATAACTACAACATTATCATCACTATGTTCCTGCATAAAAACCTGCAACTCACGCAATGAATTTGAAAAGTAATCGCGAATCGTGCTGCATAATTTTTTCTCAGCAATGTCACTGTGTAATTCTGCTTCTTCATATCCTGCACTTACCGTCCAGTCAAACTTATTCAACAAGCCCTTTATCAACATATATTCACACCATGTTTGCTCATCTACACTTCTCAATTTCATTGTAGGATTATTCGAATACAACAGTTGATTACGATTTGCGGCAGAAAATTTCACATCTTCCTTTCCCAAATATTCCTGCAAATATTTTTTATACCATTTATCGTAATAGTCATAAAAATCCTTATCAGAAAAACTATCCTTCCGATCATGATGATAATAGACTGCTGTCAATAACACAGAAAAGTCATCGCCTGTACATTCTGGTATTTCCTGCTTAACCTGTTTCTCTGATAAACTAAGTGCACTAAGAAAACCATGTGGTATCTGCCTTTCAGCCATCCTTGTAAGTTGAGGATTGACAATTGTCTGGAAAATATAATTAGCTTTTCCAAGGTCATGCACTCGGCATGCCTCTAAAACCAGATTCTTTTCCTTTTCTGTAAAATACATATCAAAAATCTCAAAGAATTTTCCTGCACAGTTAACAATATCCTTCTCATGTTCTCTTAAAGTTTTTTGCTCCTGAACAGTTTGCTGTTTCAAAGAATCCAAGTAAGAAATGATCATCTTCGACTCATTTTCATTCAATTTATCCATCTGGCTGTCCAAAAGATAAATCAATATGTTTCTGATGTCATTTACATTTTTAACTTCCTTCTTGGTGTCATTTGACTTTGCATAATATTCCATATCGTATTGTCAATCCCTCTCTTATCTTGTTATGCGAACGCAACAACATCCCCATAGGTATCGATATATGCATTCACTACCGAAGTATCCTTCGGCATATAATGCGCTTTTATCTTTCCACCATCCGGTTTCCATCTGCGATATCCCTGCGGTGTTATCTCGTATTCCTTTGTTAACATGTAAGTCGTGCTTGTACGTCGTCCAATATCCAGTTCTGATTGAAATGGAATATAGATATTATTTCGAATCGTTGCTGATTCAACTTTCTGTAATTCAACAATTTCTACATTTTGAATATCCAGCAAATCTTCATACCGCCCTAATGATGGATAAATAATCGGACACTTCAGTGCCTGATAAATCTTATCAAAATCTTCCTTCTCAGGTATAATATGTAAAACCATCCGATTATCACAGATCAGTTCTACATGTGCAATCCCCTTAAACACACCATAATCTTTGTCTTCACCTTTGATACAGAGCTGATGTCTGCCTTCTTCATACTTTGTATCGAATTTGAATGAATATCTTGTATACAATTCTGATACAGAACCTGCGTTTTCTCCCTGGATACTTACCTGCATCTTGTGATAACTGTCAAATCCACTAATTGCGTGAATCATACCAATAACAGTTGAATATGGTGGCAACGGATAAGATTCTTTTATAATGAAACTACTTGGTTTTCTGTAGTTCGCAAGGTTTTGAAAACAATCAATTCTAATTGCTCGCTCCATAATATTCATCAACTTCCTTTTTCAACTGTTTAAATACATCTGCAACTGTCTTTGTGTTCAATGTATCTTTTAATTCTGCATCATTCTGGAAAATACCTGTCACAACTCCAACACTGGTATTGTTCTTTATATCCTCATCACTTTCAATAATCTCTCCAAGCATCTTCGTGTTTATGGCTCCATTTTCCAAAGATACTCTATTTTCAAAGAACGGATTTTTTCTTATATATCGACCACCGATTGCAAATACAGGACTAAGATTCTCTCTTCTTCCCTTTATATCACGATATAAATACTGGATCGTATCAAGAAATTTTTTTACTCGATCTGCTTTTTCTTCTGCAGATATCTCAAGATCTCCATCCACACCAATACGATCAAGATCTATAGTGATCGTATATGAGTAGAATGACTTCTGTATCTCACTCTGTGCGATCGCATTATCAAGATCCTGGCGTCTTGCCAATCCAATATTGGTTAAAAATTCCAAATCGCTCTGATAAGGCTCTAATGATACCGCATTACTCAGTCGAACAACTGCACTTCTGGTATCAGCTCCGCCTTTTTTATCCTCTCCTTTTGCACTGGTCTTCATATAACCAAAAAAGTCAATTTCCGGATAATCTTTTATATTAGCAGTTGGTGCAAACTGAACGACTCCACTCTTTCCATCAACAGGTGTTGTATCCCATCCTAACTGCTGAATAATATTGTATCTCAATGCCTGTCTTGATATATAAGAATATTGCTCATATGTTCCTCGTGATAATTTTTTGAGTGTAGTAATATTACCTACGCCCTCTCCATAATTTGCACTTTCTGCAAGAAATACCATTGTAAGTGTTAAACCATTCCTAATCATTAACCTTTTCCTCCTTTTTTTCATAATGACTTCCTTCTAATCCCATAAGGAATGCATATCCATACTCTCTAAACTTCTCCCGATTATCCAGACACTCTATGAATGCATCCGGAACTGTCAGATTTACAGAACAATAGATACGCATTATAATTTCCATAAAATGGGAAACATCTCCAACTGCAACTGCATTCAGTAATCGATATACCGTACCTCTGATTCTTGAATCATCACTTGTGCCTTTCGCTGCTAACAGTTTATTTCTTAATTCATATCCACACTCTCTAACTTTGTATCGATTCACTATTGCACCTCCTATCTTATTCTTATCTTCATTATCTTTCTTCAATAAACTTACACGAATCTGAATATCATATACCCAATAAGCATCTACCAAATATGTCTTTACATCCATAGACTGCCTTAACAAGATATTTAATAATGGATATTGATTTCTATACCGAAGAATATTCAATATAACTGTTTCATGTATATTTATGTATTCAGTCCCCTTTTTTATATATGGGTATTTACTTAATACATCAAGTCCAGCCCTTACTTTCTCATCATTTAATATTGCAAGGATATTTTTATTGATAATATCAAATGTATAACGTTCGCTTTCATCCCTGCCTCTGGTTATGATCTGAATATTACCTAGTTCTTCCGTCTTCATCTTCAATAACAGATTCAATGTTCTGGAAATCCATGAAGTATATCGTTCTCCATCTTCTCTTTCCACATCCTGCATAATGCCATCCTTACGATTTACCTCTAATAATTCCTGAATGTTCTGATCCGTATTAATAAACAGGAATCGATTTCCCATCAGATAAAAACCAAGAGGAGATAATGCATATACAAATGCACACACCGGACATAAGAAAGCATCTACTTTACAATTCCAGAAAGCTGATTGTTTTCTTGCCAGATCATCTGCCTGATCCTTCATAAATGCAAGTGATACTTTCGTCTTCGAATCAATCATTGCACTACAATCAATGCATATCTCCTTTGCCTTCTTTTGATCAATTGCTATATAAGTCCGAAATGGTTCTGAAAAATCATTTTCAAAAACCTCTCGCATATTTTTCGCTGCATTTGCACGTAATAGAAAACATTTTCCATCCCAGAAACGATTGATGTAATTATATATGGCACTCTTCATGATCAAGGTTTCTGCACAAATGGGCTGAATAAGAAATTCATGTAACTGAACCAATCGATCCCGCAACAGTTCCGGTTCCATAGATTCTTTCAGTTTTACCGCCTTAAGCATCTCATATGCTTCTGTGGTATCAACCTCATCCTTTATACTGGCAATGCCCGATTTATAACTGTTAGACAAAAGTTTATCGTTAATGAATTTGATATCATCTTTCCACTTTTTACCATCCCATTCCGGCAAATCCAGTACAGCTAACAAATTCTTAATCTTATCCAATATTGTTTGATATACACTATGTGACCTGTAATATGTCGTGATCCCACGAAAGTATAAATCCGTCCAGTCCGTTTCCTGACAGAAATCTGTATCAAGCCATAATTGCTGATTATCTTCCGTATAGCCATAATCCAAATCTTCCGATGCAGCAGCAATTTCGTCCAGTATATAATGCATACCTACGATTCCCGCATTTTTCAGAAAATCACCCATTGGTATATAGATTCTACCCAACTTATAATCCTCCTTTCTTCTAACCTAATACTTCAAACTTTCCATTTCCTGTCGACCTGCGTACTCCAATTCCGGATCTCTGCAGAACATTTAATAAAGCAACAGAGCCTTTTAATTTGAAAATACCAAGCGAAGCATCTGTATTTCTTCCAAACACTGGTATTATAACCTTTTTTCCTTTGATCGCCTGAATAGAAAAATCATCTGTCTCAACCGGAATATTCATTCTTTGAATAAAGATCTTAACATTCTCTTTCACAACGTCTGAAAACTCATCCTTATCAAACGTATAATAACTGTCTGAATTGGTATCATTATCATGGTATCTTGCCAGTAATGGGCTCTGCATTTTTATGATGATTTCATCATCTGTGATATCATTTATATTCTGAATATACACAGATATTAATTGCATGGAATTCTTGTTCATCGAATAATGCCGAAATTTCATAGTCTGAAACGCATTAAACAAATATAAAAATTCCTTATCATCAGCATCTGTAAAAAATACCATGAATTCGTTCTTATCAAGAAGTATCTTATCGTCTGTAAACTTAGCACCGGGAAGATAATACGAATATGTAAACGCCTTCATGATTGATCTGCTCTTATCATATAAACGCTGATACAAATCTTCGGAAATATTCTTCGTCGCAGCCTTTAAAAAACTTGTAAACAAACGATCCATCTCCTTCGGAAGAAAAGGAAATTCCAATTTAAAACGCAGTTTAATCTGATACATTTTTTCACCTCCTTGTTAATTTATTTTTCTTTGTATTATCAAAATAGCATATATTTATTCTCATGTCAATACCAATAACTTAAAAATAATTTAGTTGGTATTGTTTTTATAAAAATCATCCTGTTGTAATTTTCTATCATTCCATATATAATTTTAAATACATTGTGGAATGTAAATACTAATTTATTATTAAGATATTTAGTAATAGCCACATATTGGAACGTGCCTTATATTCCACAATGTATTTTTTATTACAATCAATCATTAATATGAATATACTAATCTATACCATGTACAAAAAATCGTCCATCATATCAATTTCACTTCATAATTATAGGGATTTCTTATTAGAGAAAATAGAAAACTAAAAAGCCTCTATCTCAGACCCGCCCCCTTTTATTATGGAAATATTATACCTTTATTTGTCATAATGTGCAATAATATACGCATATTTTGTCAAATTTCAGAAAATACACTTTCAAATACCAATAACCCAAATACAAACGCCCCCGCTTATACAAGCGAGGGCGTTTGTCAAACCATGTAATACATTTAAAACTTCACAACTTCCGGTTCGTGTGTAAATGATGAAAAAGTTGCTGTTGCATTCTTAAAATAAAATACCTCGGTGTTACCATCATCTGCGGAATACATCTTCTGTAATGAAGGGTATGCATCCAGCATAGACTGTCTTGCTTCTCTGCGGTCATCTTCCACCAATTCTCCTGCTACACGAAGCCATTCTCCATTCATAAAAGCACAGATCTCAACCTTCGGATTTGCATGGATCTGCTTTGATACATCTTTTACTTTGCCTGTCTGTATGTATAACTTGCCTTCAAAAATATGGGCAGTTCCAAATGGTCTGACTCTTGGCTGGTCACCCTCTACAGTTGCTAAATAATAAGTTTCTGCGTCCTTTAAAAATTTTGCTACTCGTTCCATAGCATTGTCCTCCTGTCTATAATTTTTTTAATAACTTACTCTTCATACACCGGCTCAAAATCCTCTACCCCATGTCCACATATCGGGCAGGCAAAGTCTGCCGGCAGCTCGCTTCCTTCATATACATAATTACAGATACGACAGCGCCAGCCTACAATCTTCTTGTCCTGGGCTTTCGGTTCTGCTTTTGGTTTTACCTTTGTCTGATAATCCGCATAAGTCAGCGGTGCATTTGCATTGATCAGCTTGGCATCTACGACTTCTGCGATAAATAACGTATGTGTACCAAGGTCATGCTGTTCTACTACTTTTCCGCTGATCACGGCACAGGCATTCCATCCCATATACGGAATGTCATTGCAGTCCTTTGGCATTTGCAGATCTGCGAATTTATCCACATCTCTGCCGGACTGGAACCCGAAATGTTTTATCGTGGCAAATGAGCAGGTCTGATCCAGAATACTTAAGGCGAATATCCCGCTCTCTTTCAACAGATCACATGTATAATTCGTGTTTAATACAGATATTGCAACCCGAACCGGATTACCTGCCACCTGCATACATGTATTTGTGATGCAGCCATTTACCTTCTCCCCTGATCTGGTGGATAACATGAATACACCATAGGATAAATTATAGATTGCTTTTTTGTCCATATGCTTGTACCTCCCTTTTACAAAATACGATTTGTTTTTTCATCCTTGAAAGCAAGTGATTTTTCATCATTATATCATGTGCTTCGCAACTATCATGATCTAATTCAATTCACCGTTCGCCAATCATATAAGCATATTGGCTCTCTTGCACTCATTATACCACAAACCGAATAAATTTATAATTCTTTTCAAGAATTATTCTCAATAATATGCATTGTGAAAAAATCAGGCAGCTTGATATCCCCGATTCAGGATTGCTGCCTGATATTTTTTCTATCACTACTATATAATAAATAACCGGTAGCTGCTATCTTCTACTTCCCGTATTTCTCCACGCAAGGAGCACTTGTGTCAAATGCTGAGTTAAATGCATAGAAGTTCTTTGTATCCATCTTGTCACGGACAATGCCAAGGCTTTCACCGAAGCGCTGGAAATGTGCGATCTCACGTTCGCGAAGGAATTTGATCGGCTCATATACATCCGGATAGTCCTTGCAGAGACGCAGGATATTGTCATAAGTCGAGCGGGCTTTCTGCTCTGCTGCCATATCTTCGAAAAGATCCGTGATCGGATCGCCCTTACTCTGGAATTCGCAGGCGTTAAATGGAATGCCTCCTGCTGCCTGCGGCCAGATTCCTAAGGTGTGATCAATGTAATATTTGTCAAATCCCGATGCCTTAATCTCCTCGATCGATAATCGGCAGGTAAGCTGGTAAATGATCGTGGCAACGATCTCCAGATGTCCCAACTCCTCTGTACCAATATCGGTAAGAATCGCTTTCACCTTATTGTCCGGCATCGCATAACGCTGGGACAGGTATCGCATAGATGCACCCATTTCACCATCCGGTCCGCCGTATTGTGAGATTATCGCCTGCGCAAGCTGCGCATTTGTCTCTTTGATATTTACCGGAAACTGTAATCTTTTTTCATAGATCCACATTTAACAACCACACTCCCTTTCCCATGGCCAAGGTTTGTCAACCCAGTCAAAATAATTGTCGTCATTTACCTGATATCGGTTCAATGGACCATAGGCGGTCGTGTATTCGCGGACTGCCTGCTGCCGCATTGCTTTATAATTGCTGTATGCTGCCAGTGCCTTTGGACATTCCGGGTGAGTGTCCAGATACAGGGAAATGTCATCCAACGCGAAGGACACTTCTGTTATAAAGGCAAAGAGCTGCTGTTTGTTCATATTATTCATTGCCTATTTCCCCCTTACACCACAAAAGATCAGATTCAGATCTGGGAACATGGTTCCTTCGCGCAGACCCTTTTTCGCATCATAGAGTTCCCCAAATTCCTGACTTGGCACATACGCCATACCAATCGGATGCGGACTGAATCTGCCACAGGTCTCTACATCCTTTCTTGTTGTTTCGCAATGATCCTGTCTGGAAGGACAGCCGCCTGTACCCTGACGGTTTCCATTGCAGGAAGAGGCATTGCGGTTATTTGCATATTGCATCATGAGATTTGGCTGAGCAGGATATCTGCCGCCATTTCTGTTGCAGTTTCTATACTGTTCCAAATGAATATACCTCCTGAATTTGCATATTATTCATCTCTCTATACTTTATGGGGAAAATGTGGAAATGTGACATATTACAGGATGATTGAGACGAATACATATAAAAAGAGCAGTAAACCTGATAATTTTACTGCTCTTTTTATATGTTATTAATTTAACAAATTTTCTATATTTCTTGCCCCATACAATAACCGTCGTACTTCCATAACATCATCAATTACCACATAATAAATCACATAATTTCTTACATAGATCCGGTAATATGGATATTCACGTTTTTTTCTGGAATGATATGGTTCAAACGCTACCGGATTGTTTAATCTGGCTAATATTTCTGTTTCAACATCATTTATCAGTCGCATTGCCGCTTCTTCATTTTTTAAAACCTTCGAAATATAATTCACTGTATCCAGCAAATCCTGTTCAAAAAGTGGCAAATATCTTAGCTTGTAGATTTTATCTTGCATCCATCACACTCCTTGCTTTGCTAAATACTTCTTCATGTGAAAGTCTTTTATCTGTCGCTTTTGCCTGTCTGTCAGCTTCATCAAGTTTCATTTCAACATTCTCTGTAAGATTAGCATACTCTTCCATACTTAAAACAACCATCGCCCCATATCCATTTTTCGTTAAATATACAGGCTTTCCACTATTCACAATTGTTTCAATTTCAGGGAACTTATTTCTAAGATCTGAAACCGGTCTAATCTGTATCATTTTTATCACTCCTTTTTGTTCGATGCTCCTTGGAGCTAATAACTTATCGTTATTTTATCTTAATTTTAATATTATTGCAATAATAAAATAGGCAAAATTTGTTTTATATAGATTTTAAACTAATAATACTATAGCATATCTTCCCCATCCCCCCGCATATATTCATTATGTAAAAGCAAAATCAAAGGGGCTTCTATGATTAATCTGATCTGGGCTGCCATGATCTTAGTCGGTATTATCACTGCACTTCTGACCGGGCATATGGAAGATGTGAATGCAGGTATCATTGATGCCGGGAGTGACGCCGTTTCACTCTGCATCACCATGCTTGGAATTGTTACGATGTGGTGTGGAATCATGAAGATCGCAGAACGCACCGGTCTGATGAAAAAATGGTCATCGAAAATGTCCCCTGTCATGAAGTTCTTATTTCCGAGACTTTCCCCCGAACATCCGGCATATGAATATATGTGTACGAACATCATTGCAAATATTGTAGGGCTTGGGTGGGCTGCAACACCGCCGGCACTAAAGGCGATGCAGGAACTGGCTAAGGACAACAAGGGAAGCAAATCTGCCAGTCGTGAGATGTGCGTCTTCCTGATCCTGAATATTTCTTCGCTGCAACTGATCCCGGTAAATATCATTGCCTATCGTGCAACCTATGGTTCTGAACATCCTACCGCCATTATCCTGCCCGGCATCATCGCAACGGTCTGCTCCACCGCCGTCGCCGTCCTTCTGACTGTCATTATAAACAAACGAGGAAAATGAAGCGGCGAGTTCGCGTAGAAAACTCATAATAGACAACGCAGTTGACTTTCATAATACAGAATATATCTGTATATATATTTCGTCTTGGCAGGTTATTTATCGCAGACGTATGTCTGATTTTGGAAAAGTCAACGAGCATCGTTTGAGTTTTCGAAGCATGTTTGAGCCTGTTTACAGGCGAGTTCGCGTAGAAAACTCATAATTAACAGCGCAGTTGACTTTCAAAATCGACATATCTGCTAAATAACCTGCCAAGACGAAATAAACATACACAGAATCTTAATGGAGGCTTGTCATGCTGACAACAATCTCAAACAGTATCATCCCGCTGGTCATATTTGCTGTTGTGTTATACGGCTGTATTAAAAAGACGAATGTCTATGAAGATTTTATTGACGGAGCATTTGACGGAATGAAGATCGTAGTCGAATTAGTTCCAACATTGATCGGCCTATTTGTGGCTGTACGAATTCTGAATGATTCCGGCGCCCTTGGCCTGATCACAACCGCTCTGAAGCCGATTGCTTCTCTCATACATACCCCGGATTGTGTGATCCCCGTCATTATAACGAAGCTGTTCTCCTCCGGGTCTGCCACCAGTCTGATGCTAAATATCTTTAACGACTATGGACCTGATTCCAGAGAAGGACTCACCGCTGCCATTATCCTTAGCTGTACGGAATCTTTATTCTATACGATGTCTGTATATCTGATGGCTGCCAAAGTCCGCAAATCCCGATATATCATCCCCTGCGCCCTGTTGTCTCTCGGTGCAGGGATCGTCGTAAGTATCCTGCTGGCAAATATGTTAGTATCCTAGGGCACCTGTTTTTCAAGTGCCCTTTTTCTTTTTATTCTAACATCCGCATCGCTTCTTCCATCACCTGAAGCTTATAGATCGTCTGCGCCACAAGATCTTCTCTGGCATTCACATCCGACTGGATCTCCCGCCGCTTTGTATCCTGTAACTGATATCCGGTTCTGACTTCGTGAAGCTGCTCGCCTTTTGCAGCCAGCTCGCGTTCAAGCCGTTCTGCATCTGCGCGTTCTTTTCGTATTCCGTCTGCCTTATTCTGATCGATCAGTCGTGCAAATACGTAACCGATCACAAAGCAGAGCACGATCGCAAGTATTGATGTAACCAGAAAACGAACCACATCTGTACCATTCATACGCTCTGACATTTGAATGTACGCCCGTGGCATCAGGAACAATGCCATGATACAGAATATGACAAATGGCACAATGGCGGCACGGATACCGGTTCGTATCCATCTGCTTCTGTGTCTTGGTACGATCTGTGCCTGATTGTTCCGGGCAGTCAGGAGCTCCAGTTTGTTCTTCCGTTCCATCGCCCATGCCTCGTTTAAGCGATCCAGTACATCCGGACTTTCTGCCAGCCGTTCCTTTGCCTGTTCATATGCCTGAATATCCTTTGAGGTACGGAGTTTATCCATATCATGTTTCAGATTCTCAAGCACTACCCGGATCGTTTCCTCATAAAGCCGGTCATTCAATTTGCGGCTGCTTCTGGTGTATATCTTTGATCGTTCTATAACAAGGTCAACTGCCAGCTTCGCCCCATCCTCCCGGATTGGAGAGTCGGCATCCAGTTTATCAAGCAATCGTCCAAATGCATTTCCTCGGTTTGCTTTTCTGTATTCATCATAATCCTCACGCTGATACACTTCTCCGCTCAGCGCGGCAATCCGGTAAGTGGCCAGTGCCTCCTGCAAATGAAAGGACTTCTCACATTTTTCCGGTCGTACCAGGTAGATCGAATAAATGTTTTTTTCTCCTTCTCTTGCAATGATACGATGCAATTCATCTGCCAGTTCTTCATCTGACATATAATTACTGACCGGATAGCGTATCGTCTTATATTCTTTTTGTGATGCAGGCACAAGCCGTACCGATACCACGCCATCTGATAACTTTCCCTGCACATAGCCATGTGGTCCGGTCTCCCTGTTATTGTCCGGTTCCAATACACCCGGATAACAAATCCTGCCATTGTACATATTCTTATAGGAAGCTTCATGTCCTAATCCGATATAATCAAATCCTGCTTTCCGGATCGTCGGATAATCGATCGGTATCGCGCCATGATTTCCGGCATGAGCCAGCAGGATATTTGTCATCTCATCATCCGCCGGTGTCAGTTCATCTAAAACTGCCATCTGCGCTCCGGCACTATAATAGCCGGCACAATAAAGTACCGCATTTTTTTTCGGAAACCGAATAACATCGATCATGGCAGTTGCGTTTTCATGCTTTACTCCATATATTGCAGAGCCTGCCGGAACCGGATTCCGATACTCGTTGCAGCCTGCCACATAAATATTTGACCGGAAAGAATAGTTTGCAAGCACCCCATCTGATTTCATGTAATCATGATCTCCCTGACAATAAATGACCGCCGTCTTATCAAGCGGCAGAAATATCTCATCAATCCACGCAAGATCTTCTTCTGTTGCCGGATGGTCAAAGAGATCCCCTGTGATAAATACAAAATCAGCCTGTAATTTTCCTGCATCAGAAACAACCTGTTTCAAGGTCGTTATCCCGTCCTTTTCACCGGTCTGTCCGAACAGTAATTTGTCTGATTTTCGTCCGATATTCACATCACTGATATGGATAAACTGAATTGCTCCCATCGAGATCTCCCGTCTTCTCACTTCATTTTCCTGTCAAATGTATATTTTTCGCTTTATTTTCTAAAGTTTATGAATATTTTTCCATAATTTTATTAAGTTTGACTTCTTATATACTATCATACCATATTTTTATGCCGGATACATCCTGTTTTTCGATACGGCTGATTGACTTTTGAAAAATGCTCTCGTATAATAATGAGTGTTTTTTTAATGAGAGCGTATGTCTATGCGTTTTTAGAATATATCAGGAGGAAATTATTATGCCTATTAAGTACGTGTTTGTCACAGGCGGTGTCGTATCCGGTCTTGGTAAAGGTATCACTGCTGCCTCCCTTGGTCGTCTGCTCAAAATGAGAGGCTACAAGGTTACCAGCCAGAAATTCGATCCATACATCAACATGGATCCGGGTACTATGAACCCGATCCAGCATGGTGAAGTATTCGTAACCGATGATGGTGCGGAGACTGATCTGGATCTTGGTCATTATGAGCGTTTTATCGATGAAAGTCTGAATAAGAATTCGAATGTTACGACCGGTAAGATCTACTGGAGCATCTTACAGAAAGAACGCCACGGCGACTTCGGCGGACATACCGTACAGGTAGTTCCACATATAACAAATGAAATCAAAGATCGCTTCTATCGGAATCCGGATGCAAAGGATACCGAAGTAGCGATCATCGAAATTGGCGGTACAGTCGGCGATATCGAGAGCCAGCCTTTCTTAGAGGCGATCCGTCAGTTCACACATGATGTCGGACATGAGAATTGCATTATGATCCACGTTACTCTGATTCCTTATCTGAAAGCTTCCGGCGAATTAAAGACAAAGCCGACTCAGGCGAGTGTTAAGAACCTGCAGGGAATGGGTATCCAGCCGGATATTCTGGTCTGCCGTTCTGATTATCCACTGGATCAGGGCTTAAAGGATAAGATCGCATTATTCTGTAATGTACCTAGCCAGAATGTTATCCAGAATCTGGATGTTGATGTATTATACGAAGTTCCTCTCGCTATGGAGAAAGAGCATCTCGCTGATGTTGTGTGCAAATGTTTACACATGGATTGTCCTGCTCCGGAACCACATGCATGGAAGGAATGGAATGATATGATCACTGCATGGAAGAATCCGGAAAAAAAGGTTCGTGTTGCTCTCGTCGGCAAATATGTCTCACTGCATGATGCATACATTTCCGTTGTTGAATCCTTAAAGCATGCCGGTGTTGCAAACGATGCCGAGGTCGAGATCAAATGGGTAGATTCCGAACTTGTAACTCCTGAAAATGTGGAAGAAACACTGGGTGACGTCGATGGAATCCTCGTTCCGGGCGGTTTTGGTGACAGAGGTATCGAAGGCATGATCACCGCAATTCAGTATGCAAGAGAGAAAAAGGTTCCTTACCTTGGTCTGTGTCTCGGTATGCAGCTCACGATCGTTGAATTTGCAAGACATGTCCTTGGTTATGCAGATGCACACAGCTCAGAATTCAATCCAAACTCTTTCCATCAGGTTATTCATATCATGCCGAATCAGCATGATGTAACAGACCTCGGCGGAACATTAAGACTTGGTTCTTACCCATGTGTACTCAGCAAAGATTCCAAATCCTATGAGCTCTATGGCACAGAATACATCCACGAGCGTCACAGACATAGATATGAAGTCAACAATGACTACCGTAAGGCTTTAACAGATAATGGTATGGAACTGGTTGGTCTCTCTCCTGACGGTCATATCGTTGAGATGATCGAGATTCCGGATCATCCTTGGTTCATCGGAACTCAGGCACATCCGGAATTCAAGTCCAGACCAAATAAAGCACATCCGCTTTTCAAAGGCTTTGTTGCTGCGGCACTTGCCCACGAAGAGCAGTAGTTTATGCGAACACTTTACAACTGGTGTGTTTGCATAAATCTATGAAAAAAAGAAGATCGTCTTACCTATTATTGCGCAAGTCGTTTGTACTCTATTTCAACGCAACGGTTCTAAGCTCCTCGCCTTTGGCGACTCACTAAGAACCGGCGTTGAAACAGGCTTGCTTCATAATAGTAAGACGATCTTCTCTTTTTATTCAAATTCTCAATATGCAAACACACCAGTTATAAAGTATTCGCTTTCGAATCATCTTGATTTATTCATAGATCTATAGTTTGAAACGCTCTCGTCACAAACAACAAATTAAAAATACCATATAAAAGAAATGAGACATCTATATTTTATGTAGCAGACCTATTCGAACGCCGGTTCTTAGTGAACTGCCATAGGCAGTGAGGTTAGAACCGCTGCGTGAGAATAGAACGAAAGTGTTCTGCGTAATAAATATATAGATGTCTCATGCTTATATGGTATTTTTATTTATACATCATGGCTTCAGCGCGCGGGTTGCGTTGATGATTGCGAGGAAGGCAACACCGACATCGGCGAATACCGCTGCCCACATATTTGCAAAACCAAGGGCACCGAGTACCATAACAATGATCTTGACAGCAAGTGCAAACACAATGTTCTGCTGCACGATACGAACCGTCTTTCTGGCAATTGCATATGCTACGGCAATCTTGCCCGGATCATCATCGATCAGAACGATGTCTGCTGCTTCGATCGCAGCATCCTGACCCATAGCTCCCATTGCGATACCGACATCGGCACGCATTAAAACAGGCGCATCATTGATTCCGTCACCGGTGAAGATCAATGTACTGTCTTCATCCTTCTCGCGGAGAAGCTGTTCTACTTTATCTACCTTATCACCCGGCATCAGTTCTGCACATACAGTATCAATGCCAAGCTCTTTTGCTACACTGTCAGCAACCTCTTTCTTATCACCCGTCAGCATAACAACATTATCAATCCCACATTTCTTGATTGATGCAATCGCATCCTTAACACCATCCTTGATCTCATCAGCGATCGTGATACATCCCTTATATGCACCATTTTCCGCTACGAAAAGGACTGTTCCAACCTTGGATGGCTGTTTTGCGCCTGCTATGGATATCTTTCTGGAATCCAAAAGCTTTTTATTTCCGACTAACACTTCTTTTCCATCTTTTAAGACCTTGATACCCATTCCGGAGATTTCCTCATATCCATCGAGGTGGTCGATCTGTACCGTTCCCTTATATGCAGCCTTGATCGATGCTGCGATCGGATGGTTGGAGTAATACTCGCCATATGCTGCAAGCTCCAGAAGATCATCTTCACTGATTCCATTTGCGCATGTCTCTACAACCTTGAATACACCCTTTGTCAGAGTTCCGGTCTTATCAAATACGGCAATCTTTGCTTTACCTAGAAGCTCCAGATAGTTACTTCCTTTTACAAGGATACCTGCCTTGGATGCTCCGCCGATTCCACTGAAGAAACTAAGTGGAATGGAGATGACCAATGCACATGGACAGGATACTACCAGAAAGATCAATGCACGGTGGAACCATTTGCCAAATTCACCTACAAAGATCGGCGGAATGATCGCTACTGCAAGTGCAAGGAAACACACGATCGGTGTATAGTATTTTGCAAATCTGGTAATGAACTGCTCGTACTGTGCTTTTCTCGTACTTGCATTTTCCACCAGTTCCAAAATCTTCGATACGGTCGAATCGTCAAATTCCTTTGATACCTTGACACGGATCACACCATTCTGGTTAATCACGCCACTTAACACTTCGTCACCAACAGACAGCTTTCTAGGTACGGATTCACCGGTAAGCGCTGCTGTATCTACAAATGTTTCACCTTCGATAACAGTACCATCGAGAGGAACTTTTTCACCCGGCTGCACGATGATGATATCACCGATCGCAACTGTCTCCGGTTCTACCTGAACGATCTGTCCGTCTTTCTCAATATTTGCATATTCCGGGATAATGTTCATCAAATCTGTGATACTGGCTCTTGATCTGTTGACTGCATATTTCTGGAACCATTCTCCGACCTGATAGAACAGCATAACGGCTGCCGCCTCGCCAAATTCTCCGGTTCCGTATGCACCTACAGTTGCAACTGCCATCAGGAAGTTTTCGTCAAATACATGACCTTTGCTGATATTCTTGATCGCCTTTAAAAGGACATCATATCCTGCCATCAGATATGGTACTGCGAACATCGCAGCCTTTACAACTGTATCCCACACTCCATTCAAATGGATGAGCTTCTCTGTAATCTCGCATGCAATAAATACCACCAGTGCAACGATGATTCGAATTAACATCTTTTTCTGCTTCTTACTCATAATCCATCACCTTTTTTCTGCTATCTGCGATAATTTTCTTATTTTATCTTCTCTTTCAGCTTATGTAAATCTGTAACGTCTTAATGTTCAGATCTGCATTATTTCTAATATTCGATCGTAGCTTCCTCATCAATGCTCTTGATGATCTTTTCTGCCTGCTTTAAAATCTCGTCTAATTTATCTTCGTCTGCGTCTAATGTAAGTTTCTGTGCCATGAAGCTGATAGATGCGCTGTTAACTCCCGGTAACTTGCTGATCTGCTCCTCCATCTTTGCTGCACAATTTGCACAATCTACATCACTTAATTTATATCTCTTCTTCATAATATCCACCTTTAACCTTTCTTATTATTCAAATATATGCTCAAGTCCCATTCGCATGATCACTGCTACATGGTCGTCGGCAAGCTCATAAAATATATTCTTTCCGGCTCTGCGGTTCTTGATCAGCTTCGCCTGTTTTAACACTCTTAATTGATGAGAAATGGCAGATGCATTCATTCCAAGCTCTTCTGCAATGTCACCAACACTTTTTTCGTGATCCAGCAGTGTGTATAAGATCTGGATTCTGGTAGAATCGCCAAATACTTTAAACAACTCGGCCAGATCATACAGATTCTCTTCGTCCGGCATCATCTCATTAATCTCAGCGGTGATCTCAGCAATATCGTTCTCTTTGCATTCACATGCTTCCCTGCTGTCCGTATTCATTCTGTTCCTCCTCTCGTTGTTTTTATTGAACATCTGAATATCTGTTCATATGTTGTTTTTAATATAACATTATGTTTGCAGCCTGTCAACTGATTTTTATATTTGCTTCAAATAAATTTCTGCCGCCAGATCCACTATATTATATTTTTCATTTTATACCTTCATCCTGTTTATACATTTTTCCTTATAATGGCAGTATATTTTTTCCATGTTCGCACAAACTAGAGATATGGAACCATTAATTTTGCGACACCTTGCCAAAAACTAATGTCCAAATAACTAGAAATCAGAGAGGAATGCCATGAAAGTATTTAATGTTATTTGTCTTACTCTTGTGATCGTTGGGGCGATCGTTTGGGGTATCATCGGAATCTTTAATTTTAATCTTGTAGATGCTTTATTCGGAACCGGCTCCGCCTTTTCCAGAATCATCTACACACTCGTTGGTATCGCCGGACTGTACCTGATCTCCTTCTACGGTCTGATCTGCAACGAGGACTAGCCGAACACGCAAAAAATCCCCCTTATGGTTGTGTGCCCTCTTCATATGCTGGTTCTTCCACTAACAATGACCTGCTGCGTTTTCTGTATGTTGCACATGCCTGATCCGTAAATACTCCTGTGCCAACTCGCCTTCGGCTCAGACAGGCACCCGTATTTACTGGCAATGTGCACCATACAACGAAAGCCTCGCATATGTCATATTTTAGTGGAAGTACCAGCATACAAAGAGGGATTTACGATCCACAATGGGAGATTTTTTCTGCTATTGATATTTCCACTATGATAAACTCGCGAATGTTTTTTCATAGTGAAAACACCAACACTCGAAACTGGATAAATCCCTGTATATCGAATGGTGTATTTTTCTGTTTATCTTTTTATTACTCATTTACATATAGCAACAAAACGCCCACCAAACAAATCTGATCTGGTACCTGCTCTATTATAATATGACATTAGCGAGGATTTCTTGATGAATTGCACATTGTCAGCGAATGCGGGTGCTTGTCTGAGTCCGAAGGACGAGTTAGCACAAGAGCATGAGCGGATAAGACATGTGCAATGAATAGAAACCGCAGCAAGTCATTTATAATAGGGTAGGTACCAGATCAGATTCATTTGGTTGGCATTTTGCCATCGTTAAAATAAAAATTCTTCGACAACGCAACGGATCAGGCAGTAGAGGATGACCACGATCATAAGCGGGGTAAGCAGGCGAAGCTTTTTGCCATTTTCATCGTACCGATTAAAAGGTTCCGTGAATACAGAGGTGAAACTCTCCATTCTGCCATTTATAGTCGCAAGCAGATAAATAATTCCTGCTGATATTACAGTGCCAACCAGCGCCATAGGTATATATGCCCGGATGGTGCTGAGCAGCATCGTCTGTGTTACTTCTGTATTTTCCGCCTGATCTTTTAACATCGGAATGATATTTGCAATATGCTTTATAACAACAGAAAAACCATTGATCAGAAAATGCATGATCATTGTTGGAATAATGCTTCCGGTTGCTTCTACGACAAAACCGAAGACCAAACCGATCATGATCGCATATGCCATCTGATTAAAATTCATATGCATCAGTCCAAATAAAAAGCCTGACATCAATATTGCCTTTAATCTGCCGGCTTCATGAAAGCTTCCGAACATGATGCCACGATACGCCAGTTCCTCTATCACACACGGCAAAAATGCCATGAAAAAAAGCGAAGTTCCAAGTGTATTATGATCAACCAGTGCTGAAGCTGCATGGCTGATCTCATTTCGCACAAATAACATTGAGATTGCATTTAACAATGTAATAAGTGGCTCCATAAACAGAACCAGCGGTGGAAGCAGCAGGAGTGTCAACGGATGAAATCTCCTAAACCAGATGATATCCTTTACGTGCTTTCTCATGATGAACAAATATAACACTGTTGGTACAAATATCAGACTCTGACTGAATAATATGTTTTGTTTTATCGTGATGCCGGAAAACAGATCTGTAAATAACGCCAACACCGTTACGATCTCATACACTACGATCAATGCTGTAAACAAACATTCAGCTCCAAAAATTTTCTTTCTTGTCTCCATATACCCTCTTATAATAATGCGGCAGATATCATTCATATATCTGCCACACCATCATTTTAAAATCTTTATTTATACAACTGCTACTGCTTCGATCTCAATCAGTACGTCTTTTGGAAGTCTTGCAACTTCTACACAGGAACGTGCAGGGAAATCTTTGTTGAAATATTCTTTGTAAATATCGTTGATAATTGAGAACTGGTTCATATCCTTAATAAATACTGTAGTCTTTACAACCTTGTCACAGGATGAACCGGATGCCTCGATCAGATTCTTCAGATTTGAGATTGCCTGTTTTGCCTGAACTGTGATATCTCCTTCTACTAACTGATTCGTTGCAGGATCGATTGGAACCATTCCTGACGTAAATAAAAATCCGTTAGCAACGATTGCCTGTGAATATGGTCCGATTGCCTGCGGTGCTTTCTCTGTGCTGATTATCTTCTTATCCATTTTTATATCCTCCTGAAATCTTATATATTGAATATTTTATCGTGTAATTCTACTTCGCATATTCTATGAATTGTGAAAAATCATCCCTTGTAAGCAAATGCCTACATCTCCATAATGATCTCTCTTGCCAGACTCTCCGGTATGGCTTTTGCGTACTGGTCACCATCAAATACCTCGATCGCGCCGATTCCATGCTGTAAAACGAAACGCAAATGTCCGTCTCTGACCTTCTTATCGGTATACAGCTTCTTAACCAGAGCTTCACGGTCTATATAATCCGGAATCTCCGTTGGAAGATCTGCCTGCTTCAACATGGCAACCATAGCTGCTTCATCCTCTGCTGTACAGTAGCCAAAATGTTCTGCCATCTTCACCTCTGCAACCAGACCGATCGCAACGGCCTCTCCATGCAACAGCTTATAATCACTGACTGTCTCGATGGCTCTGCCAACCGTATGTCCAAGGTTCAAGACCTCACGCAGGCCGCTTTCCCGCTCGTCCTTCATAACGACCTGATATTTGATCTCGCAGTTCTTCTCTGCGATATGTCTGCATACCTCATCCTTTACTGCAAGCACATCTTCGATATGCTCTGACAGATAATCGAAGAATTCCCTATCTGCAAGGCAGGCATGCTTGATCGTCTCTGCAAGACCTGAAGATAATTGCCGCTGTGGAAGTGTCTTCCATGTTGCGATATCCAGATATACCTTCTGCGGCTGATTAAACAGTCCGATCAGATTGGTTGCAAGCGGTGTATCGACCGCTGTCTTTCCTCCCACAGATGCATCCGCTGCCGCAAGTAATGTCGTTGCATAATTGATAAATGGAATTCCTCTGCCATAGGTTCCGGCTACAAATCCTGCAAGGTCTGTCACCACGCCACCGCCAACGGCGATAATGCAGCAATCTCTCCGATATCCCTTTGCAAGCATAGTATCTTCTACATACTCCTTTGTCGCTCTGGTCTTACTCAGTTCTCCTGCCGGAAAACTGATAAGATCTGTCTTGTATCCTGCTTCTTCAAGCATCTTATAAATCTTGTCCGCATATAGCTCTTTTACATTACTGTCTGTGACTACTACGAATTTGGATATTTTTCCAACCAGACCAGCCTTCAGATCATCGATCAGCTTCTGTTCCAGCTCATATCCGATCTCGATCTCATAGCTGTCGTCTACTACTTTTTTTAATTCAACCTTGAAATTACTCATATTCATCCTTTCATTTCCTGGTACTTTCCAGCCATATAACACGCATAGCTGTCTTTTTGTTTCTGCTGAACATTCCTGCTCATTTATGAATCCGTTATTTGATGATAATGTTTTTCTCTGTGATCCGGATCTTACCCTCTTTTAACAAATGTCCGACCGCACGCTTAAATGCATTCTTGCTGAGTCCGAACTCTTTCTCGATTACTTCTTTATCTGCCTTGTCATTAAATGGTAAAGTTCCTCCATAGCTTTCGATGATATTGTATACCATCTCGCTGTCATTGTTGATCTGCTCACGGATCGGCTTCTGTAAACTCAGATTGAGTTTGCCGTCTTCTCTGACATTTGCCACACGGGCTTCTACCGTCTCACCCACATTGATCCGGGAATGGATCTCCTTCATCGGGATCAGGGCTGAATAGCGATTATCAACCGCAACAAATGCTCCAAGATTCTGATTAAATTCAAATACCGTTCCGCTTACCGCATCTCCTGCCTTATATGGGGACTGTGTCTCCAGATAAGCATATACTTTCATGCTGACGCACAAACGCTTGGAACGATCCTCATACATCCGGACCAGATACGACTGACCTTCCCTTACCTTGCTTGTCTGCTCTTTAAAAGGAAGCAGGATATCTTTTTCCAGTCCCCAGTCCATAAATGCACCGATGCCTGTCACATTGACACATTTTAATACTGCAAGTTCTCCCATCGTTATGATCGGATGATTTGTTGTTGCGATCAGACGATCTGCGGAATCACGATAGATAAATACATCTAACTGATCTCCCATTCTTGTTCCCGCAGGTACCTGTTTCTTCGGAAGCAGAACTTCCTCGTCATCGTATTTTTTCTCGGCAAGGTAAATGCCGAAATCTTTCTCTTTTACAACCTCTAAATGGTTCCATTCGCCAATCTTGATCATGCTGTCTGTCTCCCCGTTCTCTTTGTTTTAAATTCTACTATACATCTGGTCTGATCTTCTTCATCTGCAAATACAAACTGTATCAGATCATCTCTTTCTGCTTTCTTTATTACGATACATTCATCTTTTACAAACTGCCGCTTATACTCGCTTCTGATCTGACAGATCATGTCATCCGAATCGATATATTCCAACGCCAGCGCAATATATGCTTCATTATTCATGTGGTTATTCGAATCAATCTGATAAGGCAGAACAACCCTTCTGTCTGTCTCTTCCATGCCTTCGATCAGCCGGATCTTTCTCGGAGCATATTCCATCGGAAGCTTTTCTGCAAGAGGATATGCTGCTCCTACTTCAGGCTCAATTCTTACAGGACGAAGCGTATCAGTATCAATATAACTCCACTGGGAAGCTGCCTGTACAATATTCGCTCCATTCTCATCCCGAATAACTATATTACGATATCCCATAGAACCTTTAAAATCATATGCCCAGGTTCCAACCCTGATCTTCTCCTGTAATACCGGATACCGCTCCACATCGATCTGCCATGAGATCAGAAACCATGCCCGGTTATGGTCCTTCAGATATTCAATTCCAATTCCTGCCTGTTCTGAATCGAAGATCGCACAATCCTGAAAGTAATTTGCTATCGTTGCTGCATTTGCTTCCGGTCTTCCATGCGTTTCGCTGTATCTTACGATCGCATCAAAACTGTACATATGTATTCTCCATTTCCTATTATAATGTCATCTCCACAAGTGCTCCCATTATACAACAGCCGGGCTATTATTTCTACCTGGATTTTCTATTTCCATTGATTTTTATTCTCAAATTTTTCGTGTTCATTGCGTATAAATAACTTTTTGTAATTTTTTTAAAAAAGTGCTTGCTTTTTTCAAACTGTTATAATATAATATCATCTGTTGACAGCAATGGGCTATCGCCAAATGGTAAGGCACTGGACTCTGACTCCAGCATTTTCAAGGTTCGAATCCTTGTAGCCCAGCTCTTAAGAACCAGATGTGATCTGGTTCTTTTTTTTGTGCAATCAACCATCATGCAGAAATTGTGCTTGCAACGCAAGAGCACAAATTTCTATATGATGGTCAATGTTCATCGAGTCGTCAGACGAGAGGAACCTGATTGCACAAAATTGTTTTCAATTTGACGACCGCTAATCATCGAGTCGTCAGACGAGAGGAACCTGATTGCATTAAAGGGAAAGGGACCGCCGTCTTACAGGCAGTCCCTTGTATTTATGAATATTTTTTTGTGAAAAAAACAACAACTTAAATTTCGGATGTCTTAGGAGCTATCTTCTCTCCCTTTCTTATTGTAACAAAATTGTAACATATTTTTAATTTTTGTGCAATGTCTATTTTTACTAATTTATCGGGAATTTATTTTACTTTTATGTATGAATCCTCTAATGCTTTCAAATATATTGTATATTTCATTTTATATTTTCTATTCTGCATCCGGCAGTCCCAAAAGCTGCAATGCATTTTCTCCAAGGATCTTTTTCTTGTCTTCATCTGATAACGGAAGTGCCTGTATGTCCTTTATGGCTCGCTTCTGATCTGTCCACGGACTGTCTGTTCCAAATACGATCCGGTCTGCTCCATGTGCTCTGATCAGTTTCAGGAACATCTCCTCCGATGCCAGCTTCCAACGATGTTCAGCACCCGAAAGCCATGCAATCTCTCCATAGGAAAATGCTGTATCCATATATACATTTCTTCCGCACAGCTTCGCAAGTACCTCGTCCCAGAGATTCCAGCCACCCATATGTGCAAGAACGAGCCGATCCGGCTGAACCTCATCTAATACTTCACACACCATGTCCGGTGTACAATGTGTTACAGAGGGAAGTCCGATATCTACTCCGGCATGAACCACAACGACCAAGCCAAGCTCTGTTGCATAACTGATGATCCGTTTATAACGGATATCATTGAACATGGTATCCTGATAATCCGGATGCAGCTTAATTCCCTTTAATCCGTCAGACTTGATACCATTTAAAATCTCTTTATAGTTATCATTTCCCGGATGGATTCCGCCAAATGACCAGACGCCACTACCCGTAAACTGGGCTGTTACTGTCTTTGCCACGGCATTGATCCGCTCCACCTGATGTGGTGCAGTTACAACAGGAAGGACAACAGAGATATCAACACCGCTTTGCGTCATTGAATGCTGCAAGCCTGCAAGTGTACCATCTGATGCCGGCTTTGTCTTTGATCTACTTACTAACAGTTCAAGTGTCTTTGAAGCTATTTTATCCGGATATGTGTGAGTATGAAAATCTACGATCATCTTTTATTCCTTTTCTTATCTTCTCCCTGCCACCCTATATTTAGGGTAACACCCACGTTTTCATTTGACAATATTAAATTTTTCAGAAAATTATTAATTTCTTTCGCACTTTTCTATATAAAATGCCAAATTATATCGCCTGCCGGTTCCATGTTACACCGCATTTCACCGATATATGTAAATATTAAATCTTTTCTATCGTATTGAAAATCCGATCATTTTAGAGTATCTTAGTTGAGAATAAACTAGAAACAGAAAGGGCTGCTCCGGCAGTTTTATACATTATGGCTGGAAAAACAAAAAAGAAACTGACCGTTACACAGATGCGGTCTGTCATAAAATTCCTGATCGGTGTCAATATCGTCCTGCTCATCGCCGTTATCATTCTGTCCGTCTTGTTGGCGGTCAGTCGGTCAAAAAGCAGCAAGGATGCTGTCTCGATCATAAAACCGGACGGAAAATACACAGTCTGTTTGGATCCGGGACATGGCGGTTCTGACATCGGGGCAACCGGAATTAATAATATTCATGAAAAAGACGGAAACCTGAAGCTTTCCTTAAAGGTTGCAAAACTATTAAAGAAAAACGGAGTAAAGGTTGTTATGACGCGTGATGATGATTCTACCGTTTCTTCCGAAGAACGTGCTACGATTGCAAATGACTGCGACGCAGATCTCTATCTGGCACTCCACAGGAACTACGCAGCAAATCCTGAGGCCTGTGGTGTAGAAGCATGGATCTACAGCTCCGGTTCCGAAAAGAACCATGCGATCGCAGAAACCATCCTGTCCAATCTGGAAAAGGTCGGAATCTCCGATAACCGTGGTGTCCGTACCGGAACACAGTTTGACAGTGACAACGATTACATCGTTATCAAACAGACAAATATGACAAGTCTGATCATCGAGATGGGCTTTATCAGCAACGAAAAAGACGTAGAGCTTTACGATAATAACATGGACGATTACGCCGCCGCGATCGCAAACGGCATAATAGAATGGCTCAACGAATATCAATAAAACAATATGTATATAAATGCCGGTATGAACGATCTGTCAGCCGGTACTATGAAACATCCATAGAGAAGCCGACTGATTTTCATACAATTTTGTGCTATGTCGGAGCTGCAAACGACTTTATCGCAGCGGAGACATATGCATATAAAATTGTATGAAAGAAGGTAGGCAAACGTGATGTTCATAGTACCGGCAGACAGATTGTTCATACCGGCATTTTATCTATTAATTATTTTATTGTTATGGTTGTTACCGATCGAATATCAGAAACAGAACTTCCGATATAGATCGTATAACTTCCTGCTATGACCTTCCACGCATCCGTCTTCTCATCAAAATGACGGAATGCATCGGCTGTCAATTCAAATTCCGCATACTTTGTTTCTCCCGGTGCAAGTGATAACTTGCAGAAGCCCTTCAACTCCTTTACAGGATTCTCCGGACTTACTTCCGTTTCTCCGACATACAGCTCTACCGTCTCTTTTCCGGCAAGCTTTCCGGTATTTGTTACCGGAATCTGTACCTTGAATGTCTGACCATCCGGCTCTTTTACCTGCATATCCCCATAGGAAAATGCCGTATAAGATAATCCATGGCCAAATGGGAACTGTACCGGGATCTGATATTTGTCATAATACCGATATCCGACAAATACACCTTCTCTGTATGTCTCCGTCAATTTCGCATTCATTCTTTCATGCTCTTCTTCCGTTAAGGTTCTTCCGGGGAAATCTCCAAAAACCATCGCCGGTATCTGATCAAGAGATTTCGGCATGGTCATCACAAGTTTACCGGATGGATTAACTTCACCAAACAGGATTTCACCGAGTGCTCTGCCACCTTCCATTCCTGCATAACTCATCCATACAATCGACTTTGCATCATCAATCCATGCACTCATATCGACCGGATTTCCCGCCATCATGACAATGACCATATTCGGATTCACTTTTAAAAGTTCCGTGATCAGTTCATCCTGATGATATGGAAGCTTCAGATCCGGTCTGTCATATCCTTCTTCATCTGTATCATGATTTAAACCGCCAACAAAGATCACATCATCATATTCAGAAGCAAGTGCAACCGCCTCTTCACGAAGTGCCTTCTGGATCTTCTGTCCTTCCGGATCATTTCTTTCATAAGCCCCCTGCTCCGATGCCAGTTCATCCAGACTTACCTCCTGCCAGTTCAGTACCTGCTGTCTGTTCTTATCCGGTACATAATAACCTTCTGCATAGGTCACTTCGCAGTTACCGCCAAGCTCCATCTTAATGCCAAGCAGTGGATTGATCTCATAAAGTGCCGCAATCTCCGCACTTCCGCCACCATTTGAATGAAGCTTTGCTGCATTATGTCCGATCACCAGAAGCCGATGTGTCTTCTCAGGTGCAAGCGGCAGTCTCTGTTCTTCATTCTTTAACAGTACAATTGATTCTCTGGCTGTCTCTAACACTGCATCCTGATGTGCTGAAGTATCATAACTTCCTTTCTTCCGGCTCCGGTCACGAACCGCATAGACAGCCGGCTTCTGTTCCGTGCAGCCAGCGGATATAGCCGTCTGTTCATTGTCCCCACTTTCGACTTCTACAATATCTATCATCTTGACACGAAGCATGAATCGGAGAATACTCTTTACTTTTTCATCAACTCTTTCCTCTTCGATCTCACCATTTCTTACCGCATTTAACAATGGATCTGCCATGCAGTATTCATCGAAGTTTGCATAGATTGACATCTCTACATCGATCGGGCTTTCTGCTGCGGCCTTTGTATCGTGAATGCCACCCCAATCCGAAACGATCAGGCCGTCATAATTCCATTCTTTCCGCAGTATCTCACCGAGCAGTTCATTATTTTCACAGCAATGAACCCCACGGAACAGATTATAAGCACCCATAATAGATCTTACCTTTGCTTTCTTTACTGCTGCTTCAAATGCAGGCAAGTATATCTCACGGAGCGTTCGTTCATCGATCTCGACATTCACCCAGTTCCGCTCTGTTTCCTGATTATTAACAGCAAAATGTTTCACACAGGCACCCACATCAGAACTCTCGATCCCTTCGATCACCTGAACCGCCATCTCTGATATCAGATATGGATCTTCACTGAAATACTCAAAATTTCTTCCGCAAAGCGGCGTCCGCATGACATTGACACCCGGCGCAAGTATGATATCCTTACCACGTCCTCTGGCTTCCTCTCCAAGTACCATTCCTGATTTTCCTGCCAGTTCCCGGTTCCAGGTTGCAGCGATCGCACTGTTACTCGGGCAATATGTAACTCCATCATCATTATGTCCGGCTCTGCCCCAGTTATCATTAAAGAATTCGAACCGCACCCCTGTCGGGCCGTCCGACATCACGATTGGGGGGATTCCAAGTCTTTCTACTGCCCCGGTGCGGAACAGACCCGCACCATGGATCATCTTTATTTTCTCTTCTAATGTCAGTTCATTTACTAACTGATCGATCTTTCTTTCATAACCTTTGTGAATCATCGTATTTTTCCTTTCTGTCCAGATATTTACAACCCATATCTGCAAACGATACGGTTGCTGCAGGCTGTAAGAACCGTTGTGCCGGCTTTCACTTCAAGTTTCGTCCCCTGTGCTCCTCTAAATTCTACTTTTTATCCTCTATTCTCTGCTCCACACATAGCAGTATGCCTGTGTTCTCGCTGCAAATTTCGCTTTCTTAAGAAGTTCTCTGACTTCTGCCTTTGTATACCAGCCGGCTTCGATCTCTTCTAATGTAGAGGTACTCTTATGGAACTCTCCCCGTGCCTTTCCAACAACGCAGACATTTGTTTCATTTGAAAAACCGACCGCACTGTAGCTGGTTCCGATGAAATCATCGATCTCATATAATTCCAGCCCTGTCTCCTCACGAAGCTCACGCTTCGCACTCTCCTGCGGCGTCTCACCCGGATCGATCAGACCTGCCGGGAAGTTATATACCCATTCTCCCGGCGCAAGACGGAATTCCTTATCGATCAGTATCTTCTCGCCGGTCTCATCCGTAGCAATGATCACAACTGCATCTGCCATTTTGCCATGCAGTCCTTCAAAATCCGTAATGTCACCATTCCGGCTGATCATCTCATATACCTTCTTCTGATGATCCACTGTCTCATATGTTATATCATAGCGGGTAATAAATTTACCTTCGCATTTCTTTTCTACTTTTTTGAATTGCATTTTCAAATAACACCTTTCAAGTACTAATATTATAAACCGAAGCCGGCATAACAAGATCCATATGATCCGTAACAGAAGCGCTTATGTCTTTCCTTTAAGGAACCTCAACATCAAATCGGAATTTTGTATAAGCAGGATTCAGATAACTCATGGTAAACTCTACAATATTATAATCTGCATCCGCACCCTGATAATCGATCTTATAAATCGCAGTTCCACGTTCCACCTGCAGCAGCTCTGCGAGCCGTTCATTTGCCTCACATATGACCAGCTTCTGTACAAAATGGCATGGCATATGTCCTTTTGCTTCCATATAATCATATAAAGACACTTTGGCGAAATCAAATTCATCCAGATCATCAAAATATTTTTTCGGTACATATGTATACTCCACTGCAAATGGTATATCACCCTCTGATCGTACCCGGTAAATCCCATATATCATCTCATCATCCGAAATTCCAAGCTTATATCCCAGATATTTACTTCCTGTGATCTCACCGGTCCCGAGAAGGCGGTTTTTTACCTCCATTCCACCCTTACGGAGCGTCGCTGTGATGCCGGTATTTCCTGCTTCATTTGAATTATCCAGATCGATCTTTTTCTTATCTCTTTGTGCAACATACGTTCCGGAACCCGGTTTACAAACCAGATATCCTTCTTCTACAAGCTTACTGATCGCACGTTTTACGGTCATACGGTTCACACCATAGGCTTCCGCCATTTTTCTCTCACTTGGTATTGCTTCACCCGGCAGATATTTTTTTTCATCTATTTTCTTGATAATAGAATCCTGTAATTGAATATATAATGGCATTCTATAATCCATGGAGCACCTCCTCCATCTTTTGCTTAATGACAGGATCTTCTTTTTCAAATGCGACCCATTCTTTATTGATCACCGATTGCAGATATTCCAGAACCTCACCTTTCTCGTCATATGTGATTCCCTCTTTTTTTACAAGAGCAGTCAGCTTGTCAACATTCAAGGCTTTGGCTTCATTTTCATCAGCATATACAATTCCGATTGTTAATTCCTGTTTTTTGGGAATATGATGATATTCCTGAATCAAAATATCAAATAACGAATTATCTTCCAGATCAAACCGCATCAGCTTAGGAGCCTTGCTTTCCGGTATATATGAATATTCTATGGTGATCGGAACAGCCCTGTCTTCTTCTACGACCATACGGATACGGGTAATTTTGAATAACGGAGTTCCTAACGGAAGCTTAATACTTTTATTCAGTTCCTTATCTACTTCCACACGCTCAAACGCCAACAGTCTGCTTCTTGTTTGTGCCCCCATCTTTTCCAGCTTTTCACTGAATGATCGAATTCGGTCAAGATTGGATATCATTCTTCTGTGGGCTATGTAGTTGCCGCTCCGTTCCCTGCATTCTATGATCCCTTCATCCTCTAATAATTTATATGCAGATCTGACGGTAGCTCTCTGTACCCCAAACTGTTCAGCCAGATCCCGTTCAGATGGGAGTTTTTCTCCTTCTTTCAGTTTATTTTTCATAAAGTAAAATTTTAATTCATACGCAATAAACTCATCTTTATTCATCAATTTCATGGCAAACTCCCTCCTGTACTCTATTAAGTATAGCAACTTTTCCAAACGCAAACAAGCAGGAAATGTCAGTTTATAAGACCAAAAACAGACCCGTACATGTGCGGATCTGTCTCTGTATACTTTTTATAACTCTCTTATTTTTTTCCTTAACGGAAGTATCATACCCGGTGCAACTGATAACTCATCAATGTTCATCTGTAAAAACCTTTCTGTCAGACTTAGATCGGCTGCAAGTTCACCGCATATTCCAATCCACTTTCCTTCTGCATGAGCATTCTCTGCTGCCATTTGGATCATAGATAACACCGCCGGATGGTGTGAATCATAGAAGGAATCCAGATTCCGGTTCTGGCGATCAATTGCCAGAGTGTACTGCGTCAGATCATTTGTTCCGACACTAAAGAAATCCACTTCCTTTGCCAGCTCTCTGCTGATCATAACCGCAGCCGGAGTCTCAATCATTATACCGGTTTCAATCTGATCGGAAAATGCTATTCCATCTGCACGAAGTCCGGTCTTCACCTCGTCCATTATCTCTTTAATACGACGAACCTCTGATACCGAAATGATCATCGGAAACATGATCGCAATCTGGCCATACGCGGATGCTCTGAAAATAGCTCTAAGCTGGGTCTTAAATAATTCGGGTCTGGTCAGACATATCCTGATCGCACGGAACCCCATTGCCGGATTATCCTCTTTTTCCAGATTAAAATATCCAACCTGTTTATCTGCTCCGATATCCAACGTACGGATGATCACCCTTTTTCCGGCCATCATTTCCGCTACCTGTCTATAAGCTGCAAACTGCTGTTCCTCTGTTGGATAAGTTTCATTTTCCAGATATAAGAATTCGCTTCTGAATAACCCGATACCACCGGCATCATTTCGGAGTGCCGCTCCTACATCTGATACATTGGCAATATTGGCATAAAGGTTAATCTTCTGCCCGGATCTGGTTACATTTTCTTTGCCCTTCAATGTCTCCAGAAGCTCACGCTGTTCCTGTTCGACAGCTTGCTTTTTTCTCATGGCAACAAGGATTTCTTCATCCGGATCAATATAGATCTTTCCTTCCTGACCGTCTACGATTGCAAGTCTTCCGTCATATTTCGGTGTTAATGTATCACCGATTCCTATAACAGCCGGAATATTCATGGTTCTGGCAAGAATCGCTGTATGGGAATTTGCCGAGCCTTCCACTGTAATAAATGACAGCACCTTATCTTTATCAAGCTGAACAGTCTCGCTTGGTGCCAGATCATCTGCCGCGATGATTACCTGCTCCGTCATTTCAAATGAAGCATTCTGTTTTTTTGCAAACTGGGAAAGGAGCCTGTTCGATACATCCTTTACATCTGCTGCCCTTCCCTGCATATAGGCATCATCCATCGCTTCAAAGATTGCTGCATAATTATCAGATGTGACACCTATTGCATATTCAGCATTTACCTTTTGTGTATTTATAATATTCTCTACAGAATCATTATAATCCGGATCCTCAAGCATTAACTGATGTGCTTCAAAGATCATGGCATTTGCTTCTCCCACATCAGTAAGTGCCTTGTCATATAACTGCTGCAATTCAGAAAGTGCTTTTTCCTTTGCAGTCCGGAAGCGGCGTATTTCCGCCTCCGGGTCATCGACATGACGTCGTTTTATCTGGATTTCGTTCCTTTTAAAGAATTGTATCTTCCCGATAGCAACTCCGCCAAATACACTTTTACCCTGTAATATTACCATATTGTCACCTCTTTAAAATCCGATCCTTTTACAGATGTTCCTGAACGAACGCTTTCAGGTTTGCTGCATCTTCTGCCTCGTTTTCACCTTCTACTTTTATCAGGATCTCCTGACCTTTTTTTGCTCCCAGACTCATAACTGCCATAACTCCTTTTGCGTTTACGGTTCTGGATCCAAATGTTACGGATACTGTGCTCTTACATTTTGCAGCAGCCATAACAAACTGTGAAGCCGGTCTGGCATGAAGTCCCTGCTCATCTGTAATTACATATGTGAATTCAACCATAATAACCGCCTGACCTTTTTAATATTCAAACTGACGATAGTAACGTCTGAATTCCAGACTATGTCCTGTATTCTGCTCATAATGAATAGCAAGTCGTTCTGTTAATATCGCGGTAATGATCATCGGAGAGCAGATTACACGGAACTCATCATCGATACCATCCAGAATGTAATCCTTGGTATCAATAATAACAGCTTTCTTTGTATGTTCTTTTACAAATCGTTCTACTCTTTCATCTAATGGTCGATATTCGTCCTCACCTTTTATTACAAATACCGGAACTCTGTCATCAACTAACTCCAATGGTCCATGGAAGAAATCAGCAGATGAAACAGTCTTTGTACGAACCCACTGCATCTCCTCTAAGATACACATTGTAAAGAGATAGGTCTCACCCCAAAGGACACCGGAGCCTGTAAACATTGTATATGGTTCATGTGCATATGTCTTTGCGATCTCGATCGCTCTTGGCTCAAATTTTTCTCTTACCGCAAGGAGATCCTTAAACAGATTTTCCATCTGATCTGCCCATCTGTCATAATGTGGAAATTCTCCTCTGTTCTTTAAGATACGGAGCATTACAAAATAGTATAATAAGTAAGAATGCTCACAGTCACCACATGCATTATAAATCGGGTCTGTCAGCAGATTTGCTAAAGGAGTTGTCTCATCCTTTGTAAATCCATATACATTGATTCCCTGATCCTTACAATATTTTACTGCCTTCAAGATCTCCATAGTATTGCCTGATGCAGAAGAGGTAAATACAAGAGTCTTATCTGTAATATGTTTTTTATTTTTTACCAGAAATTCACCTGCATTTTCAAGATAGATTGGAAGATCTGTATATTTCTTGGCTACTTCTACAACCGGATACCATTCTGCCCATGTTCCACCGATACCAATCATACATACGCTGTCATATTCCTTTGCCGTGATCCGGTCAATCAATGCCTCAACCTCTCCTCTTAATGAGTATGTCTTTGCTCCGTCCTTCAAATATTTCTCTGCGTCAAATTTTTTTAATGCCATAGTTCTTTCCTCCTGTTATTTTTTATTCTCCTATGATTGTTATATAAATTGTTCTATATTGCGGTCCATCATATTCACACAGATATATGTCCTGTGCACTTCCACTTTTCAGCTTTCCATCTATAACCGGGAATACACAATGATTTCCGGTCAGATGGGCCTTTAAATGTCCGGTCGGATTGCCTGCCATCGCACCGTAGGTATCTAACAGCCTTCCATGGGCATATTCTCCGTCCTCAGGAACAAGTCTTTCCATCAGATGCCCAATATCATATTCCAGGCACTCCAGTCCTTCATTAACTGCAATTCCTGTTGTCGTATGTGCTGTTATAACATATACAACACCATTTCTGATTTTGCTTTTTTCTACAACCTGCCTGATATCATCTGTAATTTTCACCAGGCAGTTATATTCTTTTGTCAGCACCTCTATACTGCTATGTGTTACCATCATACCTCCAATCCCAGAAACTCAATCGCGTTCTGTCCAAATATCAGATCCTTGGTAGATTCTCTTATATCCATAGCTTCTATAGCCTTTTTCATTCTCCGCATCTCTAACCGCGGATCATCAGAGCCAAACATGATCTGATGTCTGAAGCTTCGATCGATCCAGTGCGGTCCCATATCCACTTCGAATACCTTGTGATAAAACTCCGGGGCTGTATCAAAATACAGGAATGCTGTATCCGCATAAACATTTCTGTATTTGAGCATCAGCATACAAGTTTCCTGCACCCATGGCCATCCGCAATGTGCAAGACAGATTCGAAGCTTTGGATGTCTGTATGCTGTTTCTTCAAACTCAACCGGCCTCGCATATTTAGATAAGGTATCCGGCTCTACCGACATTCCGCAATGAAACACGATCGGTTTATTATACTTCTCGCATATCTGATATATCGGCTCCATGTATTCATCTCCCGGATAGAACTTCTGCTTTGACGGATGAAGCTTCAGGCCTGCCAGATGATACTCTGCAAATGCTGTTTCAAGTATCTCTGTCGCATCCGGCCTGTGAGGATCTACACTGGCAAATCCGATAAAACGATCCGGATATGTTGCTGTCAATTCCTTTATCTGGTCATTTGTTCCTAGTATGCCTCCATATTCCGTAGTCAGATCCAGTGGAAGCAAAACCGCTTTATCCACTCCGGAACAATCCATCAAGGTTAACAGTGCATCAACCGGGATCTGATCCGTCTTGTATAAGCCATACATCTTTTTTGCAAATTCATTCTGATATTCCGTTTTGCATACCGGCTCTAAAAATGCAGGATGTACATGCATATCAATTACTATTTTTTTCACCTTACTACTACCTCCTTTTTAACCAAGGAAGCCAAAGAATGCTCCTGCTATTCCAAGTACAAGCATGATCAACATAATAAGCAACGGATTAACCTTCTTCTTCAATAACCAGTAAGTAACTCCAAATAGCAACAGCACCGGAAGGCCCGGGACAATGCCATTTAACAGATCCTGAATTGTACTTGCTTCTTCGCCGCTTCCGATCTTCGTTACAAAATTAATCGACGTCATATCCATCGTCATGCCGCCAACTACCATGATACCCATGATAGAGGCTACTTCCATAACTACCTTCATCAAACCGGATTCAACAATCTTTGCCATGGATTCACGACCCATTTTATATCCAAGGAATACTCCAAACCATCTGCAGAGATATGCCGGAATGTTAAAGATCAAAAGGAAGAGAATAGGTCCGAGAATGTTCCCCTGCAAGGCAAGTGAACATCCGATTCCTGTTGCGATTACCTTGATCGTGCCCCAGAACAGAGAATCGCCGATTCCTGCTATAGGTCCCATTAATGCTGTTTTTACTGCGCCAATCGAATCTGTATCAAAATCTGCATCCTGTGCATTTTCCTCTTCCATTGCGGCTGTGATACCCATCTGAAATGTTGCAAGATAATGGCTGGTCTGATATAACGTCAGATGACGCTTCATAGCAGCTGCCAGATCCTTCTTATCCGGATACAGTTTCTTTAAAACCGGATACATGGAAAAACAAAATCCTACATTTCCCATTCGTTCATAATTCCATGTATGTTCATATGTGATCTCTCTTAAAAACACCTTTGTGAGATCTTTTTTCGTAACTACCTTATCGTAGTCTGCATGTATCTTAGAACTCATCAAAATCACCTCCGTTATCTGCGGTTTCAACTACCGGTGCTGCCCCCTGTTGCTTGTCTCCGAATATGCCAAATGTTACTCCGATTATCACAATAAGTACGGCAAAAATCGCAACTCCTGTTGTGGATATTCCAAGGTATGATACCAGGAAAAAGCCAAGGAAGAAAAATGGTGCAACCTTGCGATTCATCATCTGCTGTGCAAGCATTGCAAAACCAAGTGCAGGAAGCAGTGCTGCTGTTATATCCATACCGGACTGAACAAATTCAGGTATTTTACCAAGAAGTGCTGTTACTGCATCACTGCCAAAATAAAATGCAAGTGGGATGCAGACAATACCAAAAAGATTCTGAAGATATCCTGCGATCAGATAATCTCTGTTAAATGCCCGTATATTACCTTTTTCAGCATCACGGTCACATTTGTGGATCATAACAAGCATCAACGGCTGGCAGATACCGGTATTTGCCGCAAGCATTACGGTTGCGATCGGAATACCAAGTACTAAAGCTGTTTCCGCTCCGGCTCCTGACTGAATCGCAAGTGAAACACCGAGCACAGTGCCTGCGATCAGATCCGGCGGATTATATGCACCGATCGATACGGCTCCTACAAGTGCAAGTTCCATAGTTGCACCCATAATAATACCGGCCGGAAGATTTCCCATTACCAGACCTACTAACGGTCCAAGAACGATCGGTCGCTGCAGGCAGCTTGTACCAAGCAGCCATTCTGAATAACCAAGCAGGCCGATCAGAAAAATAAGTATTGTTTTTAATATCATAATCTGTCCCTCCATTCATCCGTTAAAACAGCGATTTGCATTTAATTACTTTATCAGCCGGGATCATCTGAATAAATACATCAACGCCATCATCAACCATCTCTTTTACCAGAGCCAGCTCGGCTGCATCCATATATGCGCTTCTACCATATAATTTTGCATTTTCATGGTATGCAATGTTGCCGATATTTAATGTCTTTTCTCCTGTAGCTTCAATGATTGCTTTGGCTATTTCTACCGTTTCACAGATGATAAATAATTTATATTTATCAGTTACCCCGCTTTTCAATGCCTCTACAGCTTCCGCTGTATTTTTTACTACAACCTTTGTTCCGGATGGTTTCGCCATCTTTAGTGCGTTTAATCTCAGCGGATCATTTTTAACCGTGTCACTTACCAGCAGCAGGCAATCTGCCCCTAATGATGCTGTCCATGACACTGCTACCTGTCCATGTAAGAGACGATAATCAACACGAATTGATTTAATCATATAAACCTTCTCCTTTCTTTTCTGTCAATACACAGATTAAAAATCATCATCATACGTTGCATTTACTGTATTACAATAAACCATCATATCTTTAGCCTCTGCAACCGCACTTTCAATTACAGATGCCGTATCCTGATCCTCTGCACTCAGCAGGATACCGATCACTGCAGCCAGATTCACACCGGCAACAACATGTATCCTTGGATCAGACAATAATGCGGATGCATTATTATTCACACTTCCGCCTAAAAGATCTGTCATTATCACAATCTCTGCCTCTGAATTTGCTTCAACAATTCTCTTTAATTCCGGAAGCGGATCCGGGCATTCATCTGTATAAGCATTGATACAGGTCAGATTTTCCTGTGTACCTGCCAGCATTTCAATCGTTGTCAACATTCCTTCGGCCATCTTTCCGTGTGTTGCTAAGACATATTTTCTCATCCGTTCTCCTCCCTTCTGCTCCTTTCAAGCTTTTCTTTCATAATCCTGTCATAGTCTTCTGTTTTTGGCGAAACAGCCTGTTCCATCCGGGAAAACAGCGGATGACAAGTAAAATTATTTTTTTCTTTTGTTACATGAGCCGCTATATATTGAAACAATGCAGCTGTATATAACGGTGTGATCTCTGCCGGAAGCCGGCATGGTATCCGAATCTGTCCATTTCGTTTATCGTGAACCTGATCCGTAATCATATAGCAATGTTCCGTGATCAACGATGTTGCTTTATAAATATCATACAGTCGATCAGAGGTTTTACCACAGTCTATAAAGAAAACCGAATAATCCGGAGTTAGCTGCATATCCGGTCCATGTATAAATTCTTCGCTCTCATAATATACCGTCGAGACTTTCAGAGTTTCCTGAAATTTCAACGCTCCCTCTCTGACCGTTGCCAGATTGGCTCCATCGCCGACCAGTATTGCTTTTTCCATACACAAAAGATCCTGATATCGTTTTTGTACCAATTCTTTCGCCTGTATCAGGCAAAGCTCCTGCATTTCACAAGCTTTCCGGATCTGGCTTACTGCAGTTTCATATTCCTGATCACTGATTTCTTTTTTTTGAAAACCTATCTCCAGTATCATAAGCATCAGAAACTCGACCAAAGTAGAATATCCAAGAGTTACATAATCAATCGTTTCATTCCCAACTCCATACTCCACAAGACGATCCGTGTATCTGCTTGCACTGCCATTCTCATTCCCTGTTAACAAAACAAATGGTTGATGCTCTTTATCCAGCTCCTTCATAATTTCAATTATGTTTGTACTGCATCCACTCTGGGATATTAAAATCGTAAACCGGTTCTTTTCTCTCTCCCGGTAAACATCCAGATATTCCACTGTACTTAATACACTGATATCAAATTTACTGTATTTTAAAAGAAATGGTCGAGCTGCATATGCTGCATTCAGGGACGATCCGGATGCGATCAGACATATATCTTCTTTGTCCTGATCCAGATACCAGTCGCATATCTTTTGGGTAAGAGACTTTCTTTTATCAAGATTATCTTTCATGATACGACCGGAAACCTGAATATAATATTCCATATCCTTCTCCATTTTCATCTCCTTTTGTGGTTCTTTTTGTGAACCACTTTGTAAACATAATATACCACCTATCAACTGGTTTTGCAATACCAATTTTATATTTTTTTATACCAATTTGAAAACATGTAAAAAAACAGAGAAACTGGCATACTTGTAGTACCAATTTCTCTGTTTTTTAGATATCACTGTTTTTAAATTACTGATTTCTTTTTTTTATTATCTTATTCGCTCACAACGGTTCGGTTACGTCCGGCTTCCTTCGCCTGATACAGCGAATTATCTGCCCGATTGAACCATGCCTTTGCACTCTCTCCTTTGGAATATTCCGCAACACCACAGCTACAGGTGATTCCACTGTTATTCATGAACTGGAAGTAGTAGCATCGGAATTCTGTTCTTACATCCTCTACTACATTGATAACCTTCGGCAGTTCAATATTATTGAACAGTATAACAAATTCCTCGCCACCGTAACGAAATGCAAGACCATAGTCTTTGGATTTCTCCTTTAGCATCTTACAAAGTGCCTTGATAACCACATCACCATTGCTATGTCCGTATGTATCATTTACATTCTTGAAATGATCGATATCAAAAATCGCAATATATGCTTTCTCTCCGGTTTCTTCTGTACGCTGGATTTCTTTCTCCAGGCTCTCCTCAAAGGAACGTCTGTTATATAATCCTGTCAACGGATCTTTACGAAGCTCTGTCATAAGATTCATCTGACGAACTGTGAAGTTACCGATGGATTCCATCAGCTCTTTCGTATGCATATTCAACAAGAAGGTTACCACGCTCAAAACTAAAACCAACCCAAATGAAGCTGTTACATACGCCCCAAAGCTAATCTCCTTCCACTCAAACAGGCTATACAGACGGATATCATTAATGATCAGACTGCAGAATGTCAGAAGCGTCATCACCAGTGTAATATTCTGATTCGCAAATACGGCTGTGATCACGATTGAAACCATAGGCAACAGCGCCAGTACGATCGCATTATAATGCTCAAATGCCGGAACAATAAAGATCACAAACATCATCATGGATACCAGCCAGTCAGCTCCGTTCTCGGTCAGCTTGTTTTTTTTCAAAACATATACGGTTCCGGACAACACCCCTGCATATATGACAAGAGGAATTGCTACATATAACCCCATATACGCTCCTCGCGTCATTCCCAAATCTTTTTTTACCAGACATATGACTACTTCCACAACCATGAACATGATCGCAGCTGACAAAAATACCTTCCACAACAACAACTGCCATTTTTTACTGATATCAACATTTATTGTATCATTATTCATTACGAATTCTCCTTATACGTTCCCACCAATTTTCTTTTCGCATGAAAGCACCCGCATTTTTGATTTTACACTATATAAGCCATATCGTCCACTATTTTTTTGTCAAAAGTACCTAAAAATCGACATTTTTTGCTCCAATTATTATACATAATGTAAAAATACCTTCTGTACATATCTGCATGAACTGTTTCTTATGTACAAAAGGTATTTTCCCTGACGGTTTTCACAGATGCTTCTGTAATAAACCATTTATTTAATTTTAATCTTTATAATGCATATCCGACTTCAAATGCCTTCAGGTTCATCTCAACTGTCTTTGGAGGAACCGTTGCTTTGATAACCTCTACCCATTTGTCATGGTCAAAATCCATATGTTTTGCAGCAACACCGATAATGATCGTATTAAATACCTTTGGATTGCCAAGCTTCTTTGCCTCTGCCATCGCATCGATGGAGATCACCTTATGCTTCTCTGACAATGTCTCTAAGATGTGTTCCGGATATTCTGCCTGACCGGTTACAACCGTGATCGGATCGATTCTCTGATCATTTGCAATAATCACGCCGTCCTTCTTCAGGAAATGAGCATAACGCATAGCTTCAAGCTTCTCAAATGCGATCAGAACATCTGCATGACCTTCTTCTACGATCGGTTCCGCAACCTTCTCACCATATCTTACATATGTAACAACACTACCGCCTCTCTGACTCATACCATGAACCTCGGAGAGCTTTACATCATAACCTGCTGCTGTCGTGATACCACCGAGGATACGGCTTGTAAGAAGAGTTCCCTGTCCACCGACACCAACTATCATAATATTCTTTACAGCCATTAGAATTCCTCCTTTTCGATCGCATCAAACTTACAACGCTTCATACACAGTCCGCAACCATTACACATGGTCTCATCGATCTGGATCGTTCCATCCGGCTGCTTGATAACTGCCGGACATCCCGGCTTTAAGCACATACCACACTTCTTACATTTCTCCGGGATAGCTCTGCATACACCTGTTACCTTGGTTGTCTTTAAAAGAACACAAGGAGACTTGGTGATAATAACAGAGATCTCATCCTTTGCAACTTCCTCTTTGATCAGCTTCTTTAAACCGTCAATGTCAAATGCATTGATCTCATGTACACTGTCAATACCGATCGCCTTACACAATTTATAAATGTTGATTGCATATGTAGGTTCACCCTGCAAGGTCTTACCGGTCGCTGCATGATCCTGATGTCCTGTCATACCGGTTGTTGAGTTATCAAGGATGATAACGGTTCCTGTACCCTTGTTGTAAACCATGTTCATCAGAGAGTTTACACCTGTATGCATAAATGTGGAATCACCGATAACCGCAACCCAGTTCTTGATGTAATCTTTTCCTTTTGCTTTTTCCATACCATGTAATGTAGAAATGGAAGATCCCATACATACGGTTGTATCAATTACGCTAAGCGGCGCAACTGCTCCCAGTGTATAGCATCCGATATCTCCTGCTGCATGGATCTTCAGTTCGTTTAATACTGAAAATACACTTCTATGCGGGCATCCCGGACAAAGGATAGGTGGTCTAGGTGCAACCTTTGCAGGTTCTTCCTGCTCAACCTTCTCGCCGAGGATCTTCTCTCTTAACATATTTGCACTGTATTCACCCTGAACGGTCAAAAGCTCCTTACCTACTGCATCGATGCCCCAGGCTCTTACCTGTGTCTCGATATGAGGCTCTAACTCCTCAATAACATACAGCTTATCAACCTTTGCCGCAAAGTCTTCGATCAACTTTCTAGGAAGCGGATTTACCATACCGAGCTTTAATACGGAGGCATTTGGCATTGCTTCCTTTACGTACTGATATGGAATACCGCTGGTGATAACACCAACGCTGGTATCATTCATCTCTACACGATTGATCGGCATATCCGCACCGTCTGCTGCCATGTCCTTTAATCTCTGTTCTACAAATACATGACGAGGGATCGCATTACCCGGCATCATAACCATCTTCTTAATGTCTCTCTCGTATGGCTTGTCTTCTACTTCTACTCTGTCATTTAATTCAACAACGCCCTGTGAATGTGCCAGTCTGGTTGTTGTACGGAGCATGATCGGAGTATCGTACTTCTCGCTGCATTCAAATGCATACTTTGTGAACTCCTTTGCTTCCATACTGTCAGATGGTTCAAACACCGGAATCATCGCTGTCCTTGCTACCAGTCTGGAATCCTGTTCATTCTGTGATGAATACATACCCGGATCATCGGCTGCTACTAAAACCATACCACCCTTTACACCGGTATATGCTGCTGTAAATAATGGATCTGAAGCTACGTTCACACCTACATGCTTCATTGATACGATTGAACGGACACCGGCAAATGATGCTCCGATCGCAACCTCTGTTGCAACTTTTTCATTTGGAGACCATTCTGCATATATCTCAGGATATTTTACAATATTCTCACTGATCTCTGTACTTGGAGTACCCGGATATGCTGCTGATACCTTTACACCGGCTTCATATGCGCCTCTGGCGATTGCTGCATTACCGAGCATTATCTTTTTTTCACCCATTAATTTATCCTTCCTGTCATTTCTCATATTTGCCTTTTGGCAACTCTAATTCTTTATTATACAAGAATTATCAATAAAAGGGAAGTGCTTCTATACGCTTAAAAATAAAAAAGCATATATCAGAGAAAAAAACACCTTTTACGGCTTATATTTATTATGAATTTCGAGTATAAACAACCGGCCGTCTGTTAATCGCACTGCCACATCTGTGTTGCCGGTTCACGTTGAGGTATTTTCTCCGTCTTCCGCACCAGTTCAAGGAATTGGCTCCGGTATAACTGATCGTTGCTTGCCTGAGCCATGTCCCTTTCATTTATCTCAACCGTGATTCCTGCTTCCGCAAGTTCTTCCGCCATCTTATACGTCGCTGTTCCTTTATATGTGCTGTCCGTAAGCAGCATTCCATATGCCGCAACCGCCGATGCAAAGCTCAGGTCATGAGACATTCCCTTTTGACCGCTTTCTGCCTTTATAACGTCTGTTTCCAGTGTACTCTTATCTCCATCCGGTTCTTTGTAACGGATATTCACGGTTGCCAGTTCGCCGAAATAATCTGTACTTTGCTTTTTCGATGTATATTTTTTCTCTGCCTCCGGCACGTCAAATTCCGAATCGACCGGAACCACCTCATAGAGTGCAGTCACCACATGACCAGCTCCGATCTCGCCGCCATCCACCGTATCATCTGCAAAATCTTCTGCGGAAAGCGTACGGTTCTCATATCCGATCTGCCGATAGCCTTTCACCTGCTCCGGGTTGAATTCAATCTGCAATTTGACATCCTTTGCAACCGTATATAAGGTTCCACCCATTTCATCAACCAGAACCTTCTTTGCTTCATAGACTGAATCCAGATACGAATAATTACCGTTTCCGTGATCTGCCAATGCTTCTAACTTGTTATCTTTCAGATTATCAGAACCAAATCCCAGAACACTCAAGAATATACCGCTGTCCTTCTCCTCAGTGATCAATCCTACCAGATCACTCTCGCTTGTCAGCCCGACATTCAGATCCCCGTCCGTCGCAAGGATCACCCGATTATTTCCGTCTTTTATAAACTGCTGCTCTGCGATCTCATATGCCGTGATCAGTCCCGCACTTCCATTTGTGCTGCCGGATGCTTCCAGCGAATCCAGTGCCTCGCATATCGTATAGGCCTCCGAACCTGCCACGCCATTTAAAACAACCGTATCTGAACCCGCATATGTAACAATACTGATCCTGTCATTTTCATCCAGATTCTCCGCCAGCATCTTAAATGCTTTCTGTGCCAGTGGCAGTTTATTTTCCTCATACATAGAACCGGATGTATCGATCAGGAATACCAGATTGGATGCTTTCTTCTCACTCATATCGATCGCGGCCGTATTCAGTCCTACCATCATCAGCTTTGTATCTTTATTCCATGGACAATCCGCATATTCCGTATATACTGCAAACTTCTTCCCAGCCTCCGGGTCTGATACATAGTCATAATCAAAATAATTGATCATTTCTTCAACCCGGACTGCTCCTGCCGGCGGCAGCGTTCCTTCTTCGATATAACTTCTGATATTGCTGTAGGAAGCTGTATCACAGTCTGCCGCAAATGTTGAAAGCGGGGAATCTTTCGTAGACACAAAACGGTGTTCTTCCTGATAGTCATACTCTCTGGTATCATAACCGGATTCTCCATATCCGATTTTTATATATTCAGAATTTGATGCACTATCCATTACCGAATTATCTGTATCGACAGCCGAAACTGCACTATCATAAGCCCCTTCTTCTATACCTTCCGACACAGCCATATTTTTCTGCGCCTGTCCGGTTTCCGCTATATTTTCTTCAAATTCCTCTTTTATGGCTTTCTGTCTGTATCTTTCTGCGATGCTCTCCCGCTCCGTACCTGACCGGCTTTCCGTTCCCTGTCGTTCTCCATGCGTGCCTCCTGTTTCTTGCCAGCTTCCGCAGCCTGCAAGACAGCCCGCCATCATACAGGAGATCATAACCACACTTACCATCCGTCTGATTTTTCTCATAAAAAATACCCTCCTTATCTTAATCACTATCCGATATCTGCATAATTTCTGCTCTGATCACCTCCGACGTTATCAATCGTCGAATGTGAAAACAAAATTTTACAGCTATCTATTCTCTTTATGACTAAGATACGGATGGGTATCCTCTTTTTATGGAATTTTTTCTTACAGATCAACTACTGTCTGCTTAAGATCCATGCCTGTCGTTCAGAATCATATCGGAGAAGTGTACCTGTTACTTCTTCCCCTACCGAAAATGTCTCTGCTTCTTCCGGCTGCAATACAATGTCCTGACCGATTATTAATTTCCCGGATGCATCAGATACCTGCAAGAGTTTTGCGGCATATTTTTGTACCGCATCCGGCTCTGCTGTTACAATCTCTGTGATCTGAAGTGTAACTGCTATATTACTCATTTCCTGCCATGCATCCATATCAGCTGATTCCGGCACCTGAAGATCTGTACATCCCGCATTTTCCTGTGCATCTGTCTGACTCTTTGTATGGCCTGCTTCCGCCTGAACATCGGACGAATCTCCACCGGCTCCATTCATCTGTATAGCTTCTGTTGTATTCTGTGTCGGTCTGTTGGCAGTTTCATTCTGTACTGTCTCCGGTATGGAATCCGCTGTTTCATCCACATAATCTTCCGCCCGATCGGATATATTTGAATTCTCTGCTGCATCCAGCCCATCATTTGAAACATCCGTTGTCCTGCCTGCATTTATTTCTTTCGAATGTCGCTTAGAATCAGACAGCAACGGTGTCGCGATCACTGCGGCCAGAAGAACCGCTGCGATCGCAAGAACCGGAATTACATATTTTACCTTAGAGGTTTTCTTTTGTTTTTCTTCTACATCCTTTGCTTCACGGTCAAGCCCTGCTTCGATCCGATCCCACAGATCCGGTGCATCTGCATCGATCCGGTTCAGATAAGCTTCTATGAATCTGTCTTCTTCCGTCTGTCTGTTCTTATTCTGTTCATCTCTCACAGCCTGCACCTCCTTAATTTTTGTATTGCCTGATTATAGATCCATGTGATCGTTCCGATCGGTCGCCCTTTCATTTCCGCGATCTCTTTAAATGTAAATCCTCCGACTACCTTCAGATCCAGAATCTCCTGCTCCTCCGGCTTTAACGTGGCAACTGCCTGCTTCAATGTTAGGCTCTCCACTACCTGACTCTCCATCGTCTTTCCTTCGTTTCGCTCCGGCATTTCATCCACCAGCATTTCACGATCGATCTTGCGTATCCGGTCGATCGCCATATTCTTTGCGATCGTCACAAGCCATCTCTTATGACCGGTTCCCTTCTTATAACTGTCTGCGATCCGATAAAGCTTGATGAAGAACTCCGATGTCACATCCTCCGCTTCCTCTCTCTGCCGGATCGTATCATAGACCACCGCAAAGATCAGCTTCAGATATTCGTCATACACTGCCCGAAGGCTCTCCCTGTCTCCCTGTGCGATCGCAGACATATATTTTCCAAATTCTCTGTCTGTCATTTGTCTCTCCCTATAACCGCTATACGTTTTTACCCCTGTTTTTTATGGAATTTTTCCGATTTTCTATTACTGTTCATTCCACTTCAATTTGCTAATATTCTGTCCGGATTCGTATAGACCCAATTCTCTATTATTCAAGAGGCTGTACTGCCAGCAATTCCATCACATACCCCTTTCGCTCCTTCCATGCAAATGGCCAGAACAACCGCCGCTCCGCTTCAATCCGGATATCAAAATCCTTATGCATTCCGATGTCATGACGAAGCTGCAATGCTCCTTCAATTTCTTCAGGGACAAGATTCTCCCACTGATCCATAGCGGATTCATTTACAACTGCCCATTCTAACCCGAACACCATTAATTTCTCCGTCAGCATATAGATCACATCATTTGTCCGGGTAACCGCAACTTCGTTTAATGCCCGGATCGCATTCTCGATCATCTGCAATTCTTCCTCGTCATAATTCTCCCGATACATATATAACAGGCCTGCAAATCTCGCATTCAACTGACTGTGAAGTCCTACGCAGACGCTGTAGTCAAACCTTCGTCCGATCTCCGGCAATACCCTGTGGCTGTTGTCAAATGCAACCTGTTTCAAATGCTCGATCACGATCTCTGCTTCTTCACCCTCTGCAAGCAATGCTTCAAACATTTCATAAGTCTCAAGCTCTACATTCCAGAAAGGAAGATCCACACAAATAGCATCTGTTTCCTCCAATCCATAGGTCTTACACGCCTGTGCAAGTCCCTCTGCATCCCGGTCGATCAAAACCAGCTTAAATCTCTCTGCAAGTCTTGCCAGATCGATGTCATTTGACCGTCCTGCTCCCCATATAGCAAGAACAGGCTTACACCCTCCTTCGGCCACACAATTTTCTTCTATAAAGTCTGTCAGCTTCTGTCGGTATCCCCGCCACTCTTTATAAGCATTCGGAAGAACCTCTGATGCAATCAGCCGATCCAAATATCTCATATAATTCACTTCTTTCTCGCATTATGCCGGTATGTGCAAGCACATCCGTCGCAATGCTCATTTTATCATGTCACCTGTCGGTTCCATGTTTTTTTCGCATTATGCCGGCTTGTGCAAGCACATTCCGTCGCAATGCTCATTTTATCACGTTTTTATAGTATACTCTACCTTTAAAATGTAGTAGAATGATAGGGACAATGATTTTTTGTCTATTCATGCAAATTGATAAAATAAAGATTGCCTAAAACAGAAACGGAGATTATGAATATGTCTGCTAAAGATAATAATACAAATACAAATATATACAGAAGCTATATCGATGCACTTCTATATCCGGAGCAGAATCCTTTTATAGAAGACATGAAACGATTCGAGGAACTTATGATGATGTACTCCTGTGCGATCAAGGAAGTCCAGACCAAGCTGGATGTATTAAATACAGATTTCAGCGTTCGCTACAACCGAAATCCGATTGAATTTATCCAATCGCGCATCAAGAAACCGGTCAGTATCGCAACAAAACTGTCTTCGAAAGGATGTCAGGTATCCGTAGAAAATATCGTATATAATTTGAATGATGTTGCGGGACTCCGTGTTATCTGTTCCTTTATCGATGACATCTACGCCGTTGCAGAGAAGCTCATCAGTCAGAATGACATTACTCTGATTGAGGCAAAAGACTATATCAGCCATCCAAAGCCAAATGGTTACCGCAGTCTTCACCTGATCATAGAAGTTCCTGTCTTCTTTGCCGACCATACAAGAAATATGCGGGTAGAAGTTCAGATCCGTACCATCGCGATGGACTTCTGGGCAAGTCTTGACCACCAGCTCCGTTATAAAAAGGATGTCGCCGATCCCGAACTTATCTCCGGTCGCTTAAAACATTGTGCTGATGTTATCTCTCAAACAGACCTCGAAATGCAGGAGATTAAAAATATGATCTACGGAGATGGTGCTCAGCCACAGATCAAATTGTGTCTTGAAAAAAATACAGAAATTTTTTAAGAAAATCTTAGATTTTGTTTGACAAATTTATAGAACTGGTATAGAATACTATCTGTTGTTGAACAACGTGTGTATGTAGCTCAGCTGGATAGAGCACTTGGCTACGGACCAAGGTGTCGGGGGTTCGAATCCTCTCATGCACGTAGAAAAAGACAAAACCATTTCGGTTTTGTCTTTTTTATTTACTACATATGCTCATCGGGTAGAAACGGAATGTGTCATTGTTTATTATATGCACAATCAATCTGCAGGAGCAAACAAAAATACACCCCCACAGATTAGATGTGTATATGATAAACATATGACATACATGTAGTTTCGTTATGAGATGCACTCTAGCAGTCAGCACTAAGCCCTTGTCTGAACCCGTCAGGGTGAGTCTGGGCGTCTGCTGACTAATCATGCGAGTGCATCGAGTAGAAACAAAATGTGTCATTGTTTATTATATGCACAATCAATCTGTAGGGGTGTATTTTTTACAGCCCTCGCTTTTTGGCTGTGTATATCCTCTTATAACCTTGCCGCGAGAATCTGACGTTTGACCTCCTGTCCATTCAGGATAAACTCTGCACGACCGTTCTCCAGTTGTATATTCTTTTCAAGTGCTCCGATATCTGAATTGAACTCTGTAACGGCATTCGTTCCAATATCAGCATTGGAACAGTACAGCTTGGCAGACATGACCGAATTACCAAAGGCAACCGCCGCCTTGCCCTGTACCACGCTTTTAACTGCCGCATATCCGATATAGATATTCGTTCTTCCTGCACGGCATCCGATGCCATAACATTCCTTTGCACGGATATTCGACGAGATATTTACATTTTCCAGACGAACGATACAGCTGTTACCGGCAATCGTTCCGATACCGGTTATAATATTACCTGCCCCCTGAAGCTTTGCCGATATATTCTCAAGCTTAATATCTGCATCACCATTTACAGATCCAATGATCGTACCGTTTGATATACCTGAATAAATATCCATATCGCAGTATTCTATAAACAATTCGGAATCACCATTTACAGATCCGATACAGGCTCCTTCCTGACCTTTCATATCAAACTCATAATGTCCGCGTTTGATGTTGATAACACCGCCAAGTCCGGAACCAATACCAATGCCCTTCATACCATTTGCATTAATGATGATTCCACCATCCTGATAGAAGTTGAGTTCGCCATGATACTCATCCAATGAATTACCAATGCCAAAGTATTTTCCCGAATTCAGATTGATCGTCAGATTACCGTCTCCTACAACCGTAAGCACTGAACTATCCGGAACTCTGATACCTCCTGTACGTAGTTCGTTTTCTCCGGTAATCTGAAGATTTACATTACACTTCTTACCGATATCAATACACGGAATTCCGCGTTCTCCCGCAAGACTGACATTCTCAAGTATGATGGTGCCACGGAATCCATCTTCTACAGACATCAGTATATTCGGCTGGAAACCGACAGAACCTTTGATTATGATCTTTTTATTGATTCCCCGTGCTTTCTTAACCTTAATGCTTGTATATTTATTAGCGGCAAGCTGAACCATGGAAACCGTATCATTATAATCCGTCTCATATTCTTTCTTATACATTCTGGCATTCAGACTCTGATTATATTGAACAATTTCATTCATCACACGTTCATCGATCGAACGCACAACATACGGCTGCGGCCTTGATGTATAATAACCCTGAATCAGATCAACGCCCAACTTAATAACCTCCCGCAGCTCCTGCGTCAATTCAATTCCCTCTGCCAGAGTCAGAATATCATTATCATGCGCAAATTCTATAATATCCTTTACAAAATGCTGTTTCTGGATATCTTTGTGTATATCTGTCATAAGCATACGATCGATTTTTACAAACCGAGGCATGTATCGAAGTAAATTATTTACATTGGAATAACCGGAACCATAATCATCAATGGCAGTCTCAATGTTCATCTTTGCAAAGGAGTTCTTCAGCTCCTTTAACTGAACATCCCCCATCTCTGTTTCTTCTGTAAATTCAACAACAAGCTCTCCTGCATGCTGTTCCATAATCTCAGTTAATTTCTTCTTATCCTTACCTGTCAGCTGACACCCCGGAATACTGTTAATAAATACTTTCTTACCCTCAAAATCCTGAGAGTGTTCCTCTATGTAATCAACCACATTAAAAAATGTCGCTTTTTCTATATCATATAAACGGTTCAAACGATCTGCACTTTCCAGCATATCAAGCGGCGAAATCTTACGCTCTGTGTCCGCACGCATTAGAGCCTCATATGCATAAACATCTCCTGTTCTGGCATTGATAATTGGCTGGAAATGATAAACAAACCGGTTATTATCCAGAATAAATTCCATCAAATGGTCATCCGCTTTCTGTTTATCCGTCAGAACACCTGCCCTTTCCTCTTTTCCTTGCTCTATGGCCTTCTTATTGTTCTTCACATTGATAGTTTCATTGATCAGATGATCCAGGGCTTCCGAACCGGAGATCATATCACAACGGATACCCGTGCAGATTTCAATCTCATATGCCTCTTTGCGCAATTCATTATACTGCTTTATCTTATCCGACAGACGTTTGATAAACGCCTCTCCGCATGTTTCATCAGATGCTTCAACTGGGAATGCAACAACGAATTCATCATTACTGATACGGGCACATATAGCATCATCATCCTGACTTTCCGATATCAGCTGCGCCAATTTTAAAATAGCGGCATCCCCTGCTTTTCTTCCATAGCTTGCATTGATATCCTTTAATTTATTAATATCAATCGCGATCACCGCTATTGATTTACCATCAAATGTCGCATTTTCACAAAGCTCATTTCCCTTCTGTAAGAAGCCCTTATAATTATACAAGCCGGTCATTGCATCACGAATCTGTGTTGCTTCCATCTGGCGCAACAACTCCCGCAGACCATTCTGACGATAAAACGCTTCCATACTCTGCATAATACTCTTTAACCAGTTTATGTAAACTTCTGTAAACTGTGCTTCTGTATCTGTAAAACCAATAACTGCATAACCAAAGCTTCGGTTATCAAAATACAATGGTGTAAAGAAAAATGTCTCCGGACACTCTCTTTGCTCAGATAGTTCCGGTATCATCTCTTTCATTTCAAATATGTCATCAAAGCTGATACGATTGTCTGTGTGTTCACTCGGTCCACATTTTATGATACGATATATCTTGTCCGTATAGCCGTTAGAACGCATTGCGTCCTCACTGATCATAACCTCCGATGAATTCCAGTAATCATTCATGCATATACTAAGCGAATGGAATGGCCGCACCTGATATACATGCTGAAATATCGTATTGAAAAAACTTCTGTGATCCCGTTCAGATAACAAATCCTCCATAAACTTGTTATAATAAGAAGAGTATCCCATCTTCGCATGATCCGTATTCCAGAAATTCTCTTTTTCATCAAAATATTTTTCTGGCTGCATTTTCCTTTCGCATCCGCAGCTTGTCCCCTGAAAGATCACGGATTCTGATTCAAATTCCGGTATCGGTTCTTTCTCAAAGGATGCATGGATATATTTCGCACAATATCTGCCGCATTCTCTGGCCGGAATATCAGCGGATGTTAACTTGCATTTCAGGTTTTTCCCTTCTTCGGTAGAATCGTAACCAATCACTGCTACCTGCTCCGGTACATGAATATGATTACTGAATAATTCTGCCGCTACCCCGATCGCCATACAGTCATTTGCACATGCGATCGCCTCCGGAAGTTTCTCTCTGGAATCCAGAATCAGCTTCACAACCTCTTTGCCGGAATCATACCAGTAATTTCCATAATAAATATTATTCGGATCAACCGGAATTCCATGCTCCGTCAGACTGTCTCTATATGCCTGTTCTCTCTGTATGGAATGAACATGATTCTTCCACCCGTCTAAAAACATAATATCGGAATAATGATGAACCTCGATCAAATGATCGATCAATTTCTTATATGGTTTATAATGATTTATCTTTACAGTTGGGAAATAACGACTGTCCTTATCTACGAAAAGAACAACTCCTGAGAATACCTCGTGAATTTTGTCTTCTAACCGGGTTGCTATATCGGTTGCCTGAATGGTATCCGGAAGAACAATGATCGCATCAAATGCATCCCATTGAATCAGATTATAAATATTCGAATCCCCAATCTGTCTATACAGCGTATCCTGAAATCTTAAGTACATGGAAAATACACATATATCGTATCCATAGACATATGCCTCCTCCATTAATCCTTTCATAAACAGGCTCTGTGAATTCTCTTCTGCCTGCGCGATAATAACTCCAATTTTTCTGCGCTCCATATATGCTCCCCTCTAAAATACAAAATCCTTTTTTCAGTTTAGCATAATTAGGCAGAAAAGTATATAAAAATGACTAAAAAAAGTTTACACCGCGTTATTTTCTGTGCATTTTATACAATTTCGACATATTGTCTTACAAAAAAATATTTTTGTCATATTATAAACAACAGTCCTGTAAAGTAAAAACAGTCCTGTTCTTATCCGAATATAAGAAGTTCTTATAATCAGATAAGAAAAGCAAGACTGTTCTGTACTTGTTCATATTTTGTTGTTATATCTTATATGCTGCACTAAGATACCTGTTCAAACTGTGAATTATATAGCTCTGCATAAAATCCGTTTTGTGCCATCAGTTCCTCATGATTACCCTGTTCAATGATATCGCCATCCTTCATGACCAGAATAATATCTGCATTCTTGATCGTAGATAACCGGTGTGCAATAACAAAGCTTGTTCTGCCCTTCATCAGATTATCCATCGCGCGCTGAATGCTGTGTTCTGTTCTGGTATCAACGGAAGAGGTCGCTTCATCCAGGATCAGAACCGGATTATTTGCAAGGATTGCTCTTGCAATCGTAAGAAGCTGTTTCTGTCCCTGTGAAATATTCGTCACTTCTTCATTTAACTCCATCTGATAACCACCCGGAAGTGCCGAGATGAATCGATGTGCATGAGCTGCCTTTGCTGCCGCAATTACTTCCTCATCCGTCGCATCCAGTCTTCCATAACGGATATTCTCCATGATCGTCCCCTTAAACAGCCATGTTTCCTGAAGAACCATACCGAGAGCATCACGAAGCTCTCTTCGATTATATTCTTTAACATTGTGACCATCTAACAGGATGGCTCCTTCATTTACATCATAGAACCGCATCAGCAGCTTAACCATAGTGGTCTTACCTGCTCCGGTCGGACCAACGATCGCTACCTGTTTGCCCGGATCAACATGAACACTGAAATCATGTATAATGATCTTCTCAGGATCGTATCCGAACTTTACATGACGGAAATCTACTTCACCCTTTATATCCTCGACAGAAGCAGGATGCTCAACAACCTGAACCTCCTCTTCTTCCTCTAACAGTTCAAATACACGTTCCGCCGCTGCTGCCATCTGCTGCATCATATTTGTAACCTGTGCTACCTGCTGGATCGGCTGTGTAAAATTCTTCACATATTGGATAAATGCCTGAATATCACCGATCGTGATCGTACCACGAATGGCAAGAGCCGCACCAGAAATAGCTACGCCTACATATCCGAGATTACCGACAAACATCATAACCGGTTGCATCAGACCGGAAAAGAACTGGGCTTTCCATGCGGATTTGTATAAGACTTCATTTGTCTCATGGAATTCCTTTAAAGTTGTTTCCTCTTTGTTAAATGCTTTGATTACCGTATGTCCGCCATAAACTTCTTCAACCTGTCCGTTGATATGTCCGACATACTCCTGCTGCTGTTTAAAGAAACGCTGTGACTTCTTAATGATGATACCCATTAATGCCACACTGATCGGCAGGATGATAATTGCGATCATCGTCATAAGCGGGCTGATCGTAAGCATCATGATAAATACACCGATAACAGTCGATACCGAAGTAATAAGCTGTGTGATACTCTGATTTAATCCGTTTCCCATTGTATCAATATCATTTGTAATACGAGATAATACCTCACCATAGGTTCTGGATTCAAAATACTTAAGTGGCATACGGTTGATCTTCTCAGATACATCCTTACGCATCTTGTAACATAGCTTCTGGGTTACACCTGTCATGATGATACCCTGTGTAAAGTTAAATAATACACTTAACAGATACAGTCCCAGACAGAACAGGAGAATCTTACCGATATAGGTGAAATCGATTCCACCGATTCCGTTTATCTTCCGCATAATGCCTTCTGATAATGCTGTCGTTGCCTTACCGAGTACCTTCGGGCAGACAACATTGAATACCGTACTGAACACCGCAATGACCATGACCACGATCACTGCCGGCAGATATTTTCTTGTATATCGAACCAACTTCGATATGGTTCCTTTAAAATCCTTTGCTTTCTCGCCGCCTCCCATTCCAGGAGGTCCCATATGTCGTCCACCACGTCTTGGTCTGTTTTCTTCCATGTCTGTTACCTTCCTTTCCTGAGTTCTTATGCTATGCTCGCCGCAATCTCTTTTTCAGATAATTGCGAACGGGCGATCTGTTCATATACCGGACAATTCTCCATCAGCTCTTTGTGTGTACCCTTGCCTACGATCTTTCCTTCATCCAGCACCAAGATCTGGTCTGCATGTAAGATCGTACTGACACGCTGGGCAACAATGAATACCGTACTGTCTGTCATATCTTCACGAAGTGCTTTTCTGACTGCTACATCCGTCTTGAAATCAAGAGCGGAGAAGCTGTCGTCAAATATATATATCTTTGCATTCCGGGCTACTGCTCTGGCGATCGCAAGTCTCTGCTTCTGACCGCCGGAAACATTTGTACCACCCTGTGAAATGCTGCTGTCATACTGTTTATCCTTTTTCTCGATGAAATCTGTTGCCTGTGCGATCGCTGCCGCTTTCTTCATCTGTTCATCGCTTGCATCCTCTGCACCAAACCGGATATTAGATGCGATCGTGCCGGAGAACAGCACACCCTTCTGCGGCACATAACCGATATTCTCCCGAAGGCTCTCAATTGATACATCCCGGATATCCGTTCCGTCGATCGTGATCTTACCACCTGTGACATCATAGAATCTTGGCATAAGCTGCACCAGGGAAGATTTACCGCAGCCGGTACTTCCTATGATTGCTGTCGTCTCGCCCGGTCTTGCTTCAAAATCAAGATCTGTCAGAACATCTTCATCCGCTCCCGGATATGCGAAGCTTACATGTTCGTAACGGACAACACCCTTTACAGCTTCTAACTTCTTACAATCCGGCTTGTCACAGATCGTACTCTCTGTATCAATAACTTCCTTGATTCGGTCTGCTGCCACACCTGCCCTTGGAAGCATAACGGATAACATACCGATCATTAAGAAGGACATAATGATCATCATCGTATAAGTAATAAACGCTGTCATGGATCCAACCTGAAGCTCACCCGAATCGATTCTGTGAGCCGCAACCCACTCGATCAGGATCGTAACCGCATACATAATAAACATCAGAACCGGCATCATAAATGTCATTACGCGGTTTACAAATAATGATGTCTTTGTCAGATCCTTATTCGCCTTATCAAAACGTTCTTCTTCGAACTTCTCTCTGCCAAATGCCCGGATAACCGGAATACCGGTCAGGATCTCTCTGGACACAAGATTAACACGATCAACCAGATCCTGCATGATCTTGAACTTTGGAAGTGCAATTGCCATTAACACTCCGAGAACAACCAGGATACCTGCTACCGCAACTACGATCACCCATCCCATGCTGGCGCCACTCTCTACAACCTTTATGATACCGCCAACTGCCAGAACCGGTGCATATAAAACCATACGGAGCAGCATAACCGTAACCATCTGGATCTGTTGAACGTCATTTGTCGAACGCGTGATCAGGGATGCAGTCGAAAACCGATTGATCTCTGCATCTGAGAATGAAATAACCCGCTTGAAAATGCTTTCTCGCAGATCACAGCCCACACCTGCAGCTACTCTTGCGGCTACCAGACCGGTAAGTATCGCCGATGCAACCATTAACAATGTCATAAGGATCATCTCTACACCGACACGTTTCAGATAGGACATCTGGATATCCTTATAATTATAATCCATACTATCATAACAGGTTCTTGTACAGGTAATGGCAGATGACATCATCATATCATCCCCCATACTGTCACGCATGGAATCGATCATCTGCTTCATCTGCGTTCCCATCTGACTCCACATCTCAGGCGGCAGCTCGTCCAATGTCATACCGCTTGCTGCAAGCATCTGCTTTAACTGATTATCTTCATCTGAATCCACCATCGTATATGGATAATAATACATCATCATCGGCTCCATACACGCCTGATCGATCTCATCTATATGATCCTTGCCGTCATCTGTCATATGGTATATGCCATCATCCGACTGCTCATAATACTTTTCCCACACCGTCACATCATCTTCATCCATAAACCCTTTAATAATGGTATACGCTTTTTCCGGGATCTGCAACGGACTGCAATGATCAATGCCGTAATTCTGGATACCGGTATCGATCAGCTTCGACGTATAATCCGGCAATGCCAGATCACAATATGCCTGAACGATCAATAACAGAACAATGATCAGAACCGATTTCCAATATGGCTTCAAATTCTTAATTATCTGCATAGTTTCACCTCTCTATAATTTTCGCATGTAGAGGTATTCTATCACTACCTATATAAAAGTCAATTAAATTCCCATAAAAAATGAATGAAAAAAGACCCGCCTGTCGATTGACAAACGGGTCTTCCTGTATATTAATACTTTGTATATTGGGAGGCTTTATTTTACTGTAACCTTTAAGACCTTACGCGCACCATTCTGTGCTATGGCATATACATAGCATTTTCCTTTCTTCTTGCCCTTGATCCTACCGGCCTGAGTAACTGTAGCTATCTTCTTATTTGTTGAAAACCAGCGAATCTTCTCGCAATGTCTCTTTAATTTTTTGCCCTTTGGCATTTTTACAGTTGCTTCAAGCAGTACAGATTTCTTCTTTTTCACTGTTACCTTTGAAACAGTCTTTTTCTTAGTTGTTTTAACTACAACAGCTGTCGGATTGCTGTATTTGTACTTTTTGGTAGCAGTAATTGTATGAAGCTGGTATGATTTACCAATTGCCTTCTTTACAGTCTTTCCTGTTTTGGCATCCTTCACATTCTTGTATGCTATTACCTTAAACTTATAGAATGTATTTTTCTTTAATTTCTTACCACCTGCAATTTTGGTAACCTTACAGCTGACATTCTTTTTGTTCTTAAATTTCTTAGCGCTTACAGTTTTGATCTTGTTGTATTTGTATACTTTCTTTTTGGTATTACAGTAATTACCATAAATTATATATCCATCTGCTCCCTTTACATTTTCCCAACGTAAAGTAACTGTCTTTGTTGTGGCAGATGCTCTACCGGTTAACTGTCCCATTGTATACTTATCAACAGCATCGCTCTTAACCCAGTTATCAAATTTCTTTGTTCCCGGTACATAAGAGCTTACCGAAGTTGTCTCCTGCTTCTGAGCAGGTGTATCAGGCTTGGATTCACCCGGCTTCGGATCTTCAACAACTGTAATCTGTGTAATCTTGCCTGCAACCTTCAGAACAATAACCTGAACGATCTTACTGTTGTTCATTCCGTCTTTTCCAGCTATTGCCGTAATTGTAGTACTGTCTTTTGTTAATTTAATCGGTCCGTTATATACTGTTCCGTTTGAGGCTGATGGTGTTGTTCCATCTATTGTATATATAATTGTAGCACCTGCCGTCTTACTTGACAGAATCAACGAGGTACCATCTGCTGATTTTTCTGCAACCGGCATCTCAACCTGCTGCTGTTTGCTATCATCTGCCGATACCGGATTTGATAAGATCACCGGCATACTTGCATAATCTGTAAATAAGGATTCATCGATTCCCATAGTCGCCGGATCATCCGCACTAATATCTTCTGCAACAATATATACTTTATAACTCTGGAACAGATTATCTGCTGTACATCCATTTCCAATCTTTGCGGCAACTGATGCAAGATCCATCTGCAGGCTTCCTGTCAGGTTAGATGATACATCTGTTAGCTTACCGTATGCCTTAATCTTTGCTCCGTCGGCATTATATACCTTATCGGTAACAAAATACGAAAGCTGTGAAACATTATCTTTTTTCTTTCCTGTTATCTCGTATGGAATAGTAATCGTATTACCTGTCTTTGTAATTACACTGTCGGTAATTTGTACATTCATGCCGGAATCCAGTAATGTAAATTTGTAAGAAGCGCCGGTCTTACCTGCTGTTCCGTCTACAAGGGTTGTAAATAAAATATCTTTCTTATCTATATTGAAAGCAGGTGACGGATAAAATGGTGACGACGTTACACTCATGCTTACAGCACCTGTATTTGAATATCCAAAAGCATATGGGAATGAATTTGTAGAACTGGCACTTATCCAACGATAAGTTGTACGACATCCCCAGCCATTTCCCGGTTTACTTCTCTGAGCAGTATTTTTATAAGTATTTGGATAACCGTAGCTTGTGTTTGCTGCTTCCGTAAGGTCAAGAGCAAATACCTTTTCGTTTGTAATCGGCATATAGCTGATCTCATCTTTATTCCAGAAATATGTATCTCCATCCTTAGCATTTTTGCCGGTTTTTGTAGATGCAACAATCGTCTCCTTCTCTGTATCCGAGAAGCCATACAGGAATCCGTCTATCTTATCCGAGATACAGTTAACCGGTGCATTCGCATCATTTTTGGATGATTCGTTATTTAACCATTTATACATATTACTGTCTTCCCATGAAACAGTACCTGATGAGAACAGAATCGGAACTTTAATGAGCTGTTCGTCACAGTCAAGAAGCATACTATCTGTTCCTGTCTTAAAATCTTCTCCTGATGCTGTATCAAGTACACGATATTTTACAGGTTCTCCATTATACTGACCATAGTATACATAACTGCCCTTCCATTCCTCATTCACATCAAGCGTCTCTCCCGGATGTGAACCATATGGTGTATCGATACCTGAAGTACCATTCTCTATTACAGTCTTATCATCATCTGCTACCATACCTTCATTTGCCGGTTTTGACAATAATACCGGTGTACTGGCCAGATCAGTAAATAAACCTTCGTTTATATCTGTTGTACGATCCCTATCTGTCTGTACACTCTCTGCAACAAGATAAACCATATAATTATCAAAGAGTGTATCAGCTGTACATCCACCGCCAACCTGTTCTGCAATAGCTGCAAGATTCAACTTTGCATTACCGGCTTTACCGCCACTGACAGAAGCAATCTTGCCATATGCTCTTATCTTTGCACCCTCAGCATCAAACTGCTTATTTGTGACAAGATAAGACAACTGATTTACACTTGTGCCATTTGATCCATAGATATTATATGGAACAGCCACAATATTGCCTGATTTCGTTGTACTGCTTGATGTAACAGCAAGCTTAATGTTATTATCCAGCATTGTTAACTTATAGGCTGCACCATATTTTCCGGCAGTTCCTTCTACAAGTGAATTGAATAACACCTTATTGGTGTCAATATTAAATGCCGGATTTGCATAACCATAAGCTTTATCGTCTGCTGCGCCTGTTAAGGTTACATCACAAAAAGCTCCCTCACTATCTACACAATTTACCTGATCATAAAAATGATACCTTGTTGATGTGCTTCCGTATCCTGATCGAAGAAAATACCAACCGACATTGTTTTTGCCTCGTTGTTTCATGGTTGAAAGTGAATTCGGATATCCATACGATTTATTTGTTATCTCTGCTTCATCTAATGCAAATACTTTTTCGCCTGTCAATGGTACAAATTTATAGTATTTGATCGCACCGGGAGCAAACTCACCCTTTCCGTCTTCACCGGAACGTATCTGCTTGTTACTGCTTACAATCGCAGCTTGCTCTGCATCTGAAAAAATCCACTCATATTTCCCTGAGTATATGCATTATATATCGCTGGGTCTGTGCTGTTCATCCACTTATAAACATCACTGTTTTTCCAGTCATTCGCAGACGCATCTACATCATAATAGAGAACCTCAACTCCGGATTCGCAGTCAAGAAGCATACTGTCTGTTCCTGTCTGGAAGTCTTTTTTCGAATCTGTATCTAATACACGATAACGGATAGGACTTTCCTTGTATTTTCCGTAGTATACATAGTTGCCCTTCCAGTCGTCAGAACTTGTATCTGAACCATATGGATTGATGATGCCATCAATTCCAAGACCCGAAACCGTTTTTGTCTTCTGTACAGCGGCTTCTACCTTTGGTATCGAAGCAAGCGGCGGTAAGATGCTGATAGTCATAACAGCTCCCAGCACAAGCGCTGCACCTCGCTTAAATATTTCTTTTTTCATAATTTCCTCCATGTGAATTTAATCATTTCTACTTAACTGTAACTTTGATCTTCTTTCTTGCCCCATTCTGCGCAAGCGCATATACGTAACACTTACCCTTCTTTTTAGCTTTGATCCTTCCGGCCTGTGTTACGGTTGCAATCTTCTTATTTGTTGAAATCCAACGGATTTCCTCACAATGTTTTTTCAGCTTCTTTCTCTTCGGCATACTTGCACGGGCATCTAAAAGAACAGATTTCTTTTTCTTTAATGTGACAGCTGATATCTTCTTATTCTTTGTGGTTGTCACAATAACGCCCTTTGGATTTCCGTATTTACCGGACTTAGTCTCAATAATTGTATGAAGCTGATATGATTTTCCTATTGCTTTTTTTACTGTTTTTCCGCTCTTGGAATCTTTAACATTCTTATATGCAACTACCTTAAATTTGTAAAATGTATTCTTTTTAAGCTTCTGTTTGCCAACTACTTTTGTAAGCTTACAGCTGGCAGTGCTCTTATTCTTAAATTTTTTTGCACTAATTGTTTTAATCTTTTTGTATTTGTATTTCTTAGCCTTTGTATTGCAGTAATTACCATAAATAATATAACCGTCTGCATCCTTCAGATTCTCCCAACGAAGCGTAACTGCCTTTGTTGTTGCAGATGCTCTACCGGTCAACTGCCCCTTTGTCAGAGAATCTACCTTATCACTGGTCAGCCATTTTTCATATTCGACTGTTCCTGGCTTATACTGTTCTTCTGTTTTTTTCTGATCAGTAGATGGTGTCGGATTTGGTGTTGGTGTCGGATCTGATGTTCCATCAGTCTTAATTACAATAGTACCATCTGCTCCCTTGATAACGATCAACTGTATAACCATACTGTTATCCATACCATCCTTTGCAGCAATGGCTGTTATAGTGCTGGTTCCGGTCGGAAAAGATATTGGCCCTGTATATTTGGTTCCGTTTTTCTGATCAGGAATGCTTCCATCCAAAGTATAATAAATATCTGCGCCCTCTGTTCCTGATGAGATTATCAAAGAGGTCTTATCATCCGAAACTTTAGCAACCGGCTGTTTTACGGTCTCGCGCACCCCTGTCTCCTTACTAACAGAAGTCAGACAATATGGCAGGCTTGCATAATCAGAATAATTTCCATCTGTTACACACTCAGCAAGAAGATATACCTGATAATCTGTTCCCCAAGTACCTGTCAATGTCTGTGGTAAAGTAAATGTACCGGTGCCTATTGACTGTGTTGTATTTCCGGATAATGCTCCATAATATAACACCTTGGCATCCTTATCGGTATATGCCTTATCCGTTATTAATACAGATACCTGATTAACCGGATTTTGTGAATTTCTACTATCTGAATATGTGTATGGAATCGTTACTGTTCCATCAGCAGCAAGAACCGCTTCTTTTCCTGATGTTAACTGTATTGTTTTATTTGTATCTTTCAAAGTCAAAGTCCAATCATTTACCGCACTCTCTTTTATCTGTGCGGAAGATGCTGTTATTGCTTTCTTCTTATCAAATCCGACTGCAGTTGAAAACAGGGCTCCACTTGTATTCATATTAAATGCCGGACAAACACCAATGTTACCATCCATACATTCGGCATCTATCTGAAAATTACCCACTGAATCCAACCATACCACTTTCATTGAATTAGCCCTAGAAGACCGTAACCACCAATAATCTCCCGATACATTCTTATTGGTAGACTGCTTGTCTGCATATAGATTCCGAATCTCCTTTGCCGAAAGAATAAAGATATAATCTTCAGCTGCCTCATCCTTTACAGATTCAGTTCCTGATTCACCTTCCAGATAAGTTCGTATCGTATATGTATTTTCTTTTAATGTCGTAGGCATAAGCAGATTCGCTTCTACTTTTGAAAACATCGCACCCTGCTCTGCATTTCTTGAATCAACATATTTGCTGTTCAATAATCTCTCCAGATAACTACCATTCCATCCACCCGATGATTCATCAAAATAACTACGGTATAAAATAGAATCTGAATCAAGCAATACATAATCCTGTGCAGCACCTACACTCTGTGTCTCAGTACTTTTTCCAAGCACACGATATGCAACAGGACTTTTACCGGTCGCATCAGTAAGATTTCCATAATATACCTTTGCTCCTGTTGATTTACTCCATGATGTTGAATCCGTATACAAAGATGACATACCGAGATTCACTTCATTCTTCACCGGGCTTGCATCCGAAGCAGCTCTTGCTGTTGATCCTGTTCCCAATGGCGGCACAATGCTGACTGCAACTGCAGTACTTAATGCAAATGCCATTCCTCTCCTGAAAACATTTTTTTTCATAATTAAATTCATTTTTCTGCTCCTTTATTGTAATTTTAAAGATATCAATCTACATATTTGAAGTATATATTGTCATATTTTAAATATCAAGTGTTATCAAGCATATATTTTCATTTTTGTATATATGCACAGAAAATATATGCTTTCTACAAAAAACTGAGACACTTTTATGTAAGTCAACTAACCATATGGTTAGATTAAGCCCTTTCTATAATTATCGTTTTTATCTTTGTATTTTAAATGTCATATTTTTAATATCAGTTGTTATATCATGTGCTTCGCACATTCTATGCATTCCGCAAAATCAGCACCCTTGCAAGCAAATAATTTTGCGTTCATTATATCATGTCTAATTTATATTTTATAGAAATATACATAAAATATATGGTTGAGGTGATTAAAAGAGCTTGCAGAAAAACTGGACATTTCAAGACAACATCCGGGAGCCGTCGAAGCCCCTAACATCGTTCGATCCGTTTCGCTGGATCCGCTGTTTAATATTACAGATGCACTTGAGGTAGACGTTCGTGAGCTTCTGGATTTTCATGGAAATGCCTAAAAAAAGATATGACGTAGATTCCGAATGGAACTTACGCCATATCTTTTTATTTATAAGAACTCTTTATAATTAGTCTACTTTGATCTCTTTGATCCATCCTTCTGGAGCTTCGATTCTGCCCATCTGGATACCTGTTAATGTATCATAGAGCTTCTGAATAACCGGTCCCATCTTCTCCATTCCACTTGGGAAGCAGATCTCTTTGCCATGATCAACAATCTTACCTACCGGCGAAATAACGGCTGCTGTACCACACAGACCACACTCTGCAAAATCTTTTACCTCATCGAAGTATACTTCTCTGTGCTCAACCTTCAGTCCGAGGTACTTCTCAGCAACTACCATAAGAGAACGTCTTGTAATAGATGGAAGGATACTGTTTGATTTAGGTGTTACAACTGTGCCATCCTTTGTTACGAAGATGAAGTTTGCTCCACCTGTCTCCTCTACCTTTGTTCTGGTTGCTGCATCCAAGTACATATTCTCATCATAACCTTCCTGATGAGCTGTAACGATTGCATGAAGGCTCATTGCATAGTTCAGACCGGCCTTGATATGACCTGTTCCATGAGGTGCTGCACGATCGAAATCAGAAACCTTAATTGTAATCGGCTTTGCACCACCCTTAAAGTAAGGACCTACAGGTGTACAGAACATTCTGAACTGATACTCGTCTGCCGGCTTAACACCGATTACAGGATTTGTACCAAACATATATGGTCTGATATAAAGTGTTGCTCCTGAACCATATGGTGGAACAAAACCAGCATTTGCTCTTACTGTCTCTTCTACTGCCTTTACAAATCTATCTTCCGGGAATGCAGGCATCTCAAGTCTCTTTGCTGAATCTGCCATTCTGCTTGCATTCAGGTCAGGACGGAAACATACGATCCTGCCATCCTCTGTTGTATATGCCTTTAATCCCTCAAATACTGTCTGGGCATACTGGAGAACACCTGCACATTCGCTTAATACGATATTGGCATCATCTGTTAATGTTCCTTCATCCCATGCACCATTCTTAAAGTTTGATACATATCTCTTATCTGTCTTGATATACCCAAAACCGATATTAGACCAGTCAATGTTTTTCTTTTCCATAACTACTCATCCTTTCAGTTTCTGTTTCGTAAAAAATAATATTCATAGCTTCTGTTATAGCACATTCTTTTCTCAATTTCTATAGTATTGATAATTTTTTTACTGTTCAAATATATATTTTACCATATCTGATACGGCATTGCTATCCTTATGCTTTAAGGTTCGTTTTGCAAGAGGCACGCGATCCGTAATAATATTATCCACACCGATCGCCATCATACGACGCATCTCACTGCTGGTATTTACCGTCCATGCACACACCATAATACCTTTCTTATGCGCTCCGGCTACCACCTGCCTGGTCAGATATCTGGCATCAATACTTAATACATCCATGGCCTCATAATTCGTCCGATTGCTGTATCCGAAGCTGTATATATAGCCGGTTACAATATCAGGATCATCCTTCTTGATCCGCACAAGAGATCGTTGCTTAAAAGATGTAACAATACATTGCTCTTCCATATGATTCTCCCGGAGCAGTTCAGCAACTTTTTTCTCCAGTTCACCATCATTCCGAACTGTTTTCAGTTCTATATTCATCATTACTTTACCTTTGCAGGTGTCGATTGCATCCTTCAAAGTCGGAATCTTGGTTCCGGCATATTCTTCCGGATATTCTGCTCCGGCATCTAACTGCTGCAGTTCCTCATATGTACTGTCACAGACTAACTTATCAACGCCTGTCGTCCGTTCCGTTGACGGATCATGCATTAGCACCAATTCTCCATCCGAAGTCAACCGGACATCCATCTCCACATAGTCTGCCCCTTCTTCGATCGCCTTCTCAAATGCCGGGATCGTATTTTCAGGAGCTTCACTGCTGGAACCTCTGTGTGCGGTGATCAACGTTGCCCCAAGGGAAGCATATGTCGGTGTAGCACCGGCAGACAAAAAACGAACATTCAGATATACTGCAAGCATACAGGCTACAGCAACCAGACTTACAAGTACATAATGAGTCTGCTTTTTCAGATCTGCATCATCCACATGGTACATAAGCATCTTCGGTCGAGCAAGCTGCAATACCGCCGATATATTGAACATACCGCAGATAAAAAGCAGCAAAGCACCTACCACGATATTGATATTATTATATACCTCATAGAACAGAATAAGCACATTATCTCCATCGGATTTTGCTTTTATCACCAATACACTTACAACGATAAAGATCGCATATAACAATACGCAGAACAATCCGACAAATATCTCCCATAACGCCTGGAATATAAAATGATGCACCGATTCCCGACAGGTCAGTCTGGTCTGTCCCGCTGCCTTTGCAGTCTCCTCATTCCCCAGTATCAACAAACGGATATATGGAATTTTTACCGACATAATCCAGATACTGATCAGATAGATTACTATAAATCCTATCCAAAATGCCTTCTTGCCTGTTTCTCTGATACAAAGCTTCAGCAGATATTTGGTAACTGTGTTATTATTCAACGCCATCAAAAACGGCGGCATATATACCGCAAATGCAAATGGAAGCATATAAAAGATACGACCAATCTTCTTTTTACCGAAGAAACGAAAGAAATACTTCTCAACCTGTACCAGATATCCGAACAGCCCTTGTCTGCTGTGCCTGAGTGCCGCATCAAACAGCACAACATACATCGTAAGGTTCAATAACATAAATACCATGAGCAATACGATCAAAAGCAGCATATATATGATCGTTCCCGGTTTTACCAGAACATCTAAAAAGTTCTCCTTCGTGACAGAACTGTAACCGGATAATTTAATTGCAAGATAAAATCCTCGAAATACAACAGGAATCAGGATAAATGACGAAACGACCAGAAACGCAAGCTGACACAGCACCACCCTTATTTTATTATGTGCCAGAAAATATCTGACTCGGAGTATATATCCCGCTTTCATATCTGTCTGCCTCCCGGTTGTTTGTTCAAAACAGGCATTGCAGAATATTCAATGCTCTATTTACAATACGTTTCTGCAATTGCCTGTTTAATCTCATAGTCTATATTATAGGCACAACCAAAGCTATCTGCAAGCACTCTCTGCCACAATAATCTGACAACCGAACACATCCGGTTTTTAGCAGTATATAAAAACCAGGGGAAATATTCTACACAGTTAATCGTACTCACCATAACGCACTATAAAAACTGCATGCTGTACATATAGAGGCAGGGGCTTACTCTTGGTTATTAGTCCTGCCTTCATAACATGACATCTGTGAGGATTTCGTTATTCGCTGCATATTGTACATTAGAGTAAGCTACACTAACCTCAAACTACGCTAACGCTTGTTTTCGCTAAGTGTACTTACATGGCACGCACTAACCTCAGACTTCGCGCTAACGCTCGTCTTCACTAAGTGCTCTGCTCAGCCCAAAGGGCGAGTTTGCACAGGAGCATTTACGAATCAGGCATGTGCACCGAACAGAAATCGTAGTGTGTTATTCAATAGGGGTATTGTTATAAATAGAAGTATCTGAATCTCGCATTATCCCTGTTTTAGCCGATTCCGCCTAATGCGATTCCAAGTATTAAAACCAGAATGCAGATAGGGCAATAGATATATTTGCAGATTGGCAGGAATTTGTCGGTGAACTTCTTTTCACGTCCAAGGTTTACCTGCTCCTCTACATATTTCTTACCGCATACCCAGAAGAACATGATTCCGGCAAGTCCTGCACCAAGCGGGCAGATATAGATGGACAGAACATCCATCCAGCTGGATACGATTCCTTGAATACAGATGGATACGATCACGCCGATTCCTGCGATCACGCCACAGGATAACTTACGATTTAATCCGAGCTTTTCTTGAATCGTTGCGATCGGAGCTTCGTACAGATTGATCAATGAGGACAAGCCCGCAAAGAATACTGCAACGAAGAAGATCATGGCGATGATATGTCCGCCCGGCATAGATTTGAACAGGGCAGGCAGATAGATGAACATAAGTCCGGGACCACCCTGGTCTAACTGCGCACCGGTCGTTGCCATAACCGGAATGATAACGAGGGCGGCAAGTAACGCAGCAATCGTATCAAATAAAGCAACCTGTCCGGCAGCTTCCGGTATATTTTCTTCGTCCGGCAGATAAGAGCCATAGATCAGTGTTCCGTTTCCTGCAACAGACAGGGAGAAAAATGCCTGACCAAGTGCGTAGATCCATGTCTTTGGATCGGCGAGAACCTTTGGCTCGATCCGGAAGATATATTTATATCCTTCGGCAGCACCCGGCTGGCAGGCGGTATAGATCGCAAGAATGATAAACAGGATAAAGAACAGAGGCATCAGGATCTTATTTGCCTTTTCGATTCCGTTTCCGATACCAAACATCAGAATGATAATGCCGACAGCGAGTGCAATGATCTGCCACAGGTTATTGCCGAATGCAGAAGCGGTTGAGCCAAATGAGGCACCAAAGGATTCTACATTTTCCGGTGCAAGTGTTGAACCGGTAAATGCACCGATCATATATTTTAAGATCCAGCCCATTACGACAGTATAGCCGATCGCCATGGCAAGCGCGCCGAGTACCGGTATAAATCCAAGAATTTCGCCAAGCTTTCGTTTGCCCTTTGTTCCACAGGCATAGCCGAAAGCGTCGACCGGACCGGATTTGGTAGCACGTCCGAAACTCATTTCGCCGATCACACCGGTGAATCCGATCAGGATAACGAATATGAAGTAAGGGATCAGATAAGAGCCTCCGCCATAGAGGGATACTCTGGTTGGGAACATCCAGATATTACCCATGCCGACCGCTGAGCCGATACAGGCGAGGACAAATCCCCATTTGTTGTTGAATGATTCACGTTTTTTCATCTTTTGATAACTCCTCCAAACAAATTACATACCCATATACTATACAGGAAAATGTGGGATTACGCCAGCAAACTTTTCGAAAGTTTTCATGGTGTGGAAGAAAAGAATGTTGTTATTGTCATATTACCGTAGAATTTATATAATGAAAAAGGATGAGAAAATTCTCTGGGATGCACGAATTATCCCAACTGCAGATATACAAAAGAGATGAAATGACAGGAGAAAATACATGAAGATAAGAGATATTATAGGGCAGGAGAAAGCAACATTGTCATTTGAGGTTTTTCCGCCGAAGAAGGATACAGATTTTGCAAGTGTGGAAGCTGCGGCACTTGGAATTGCGGCATTGCGGCCGAGTTATATGAGTGTTACATATGGAGCGGGTGGCAGCACAAAAGGACATACGATCAAGCTTGCAAATGAGATTCAAGAAAAATACGGAGTTCCGACGATTGCGCATCTGACCTGTGTATGCGCAAATAAAGACAGCATCCGGACAGCACTTTCTGAAATGAAAAATGCAGGGATTGAAAATATCCTGGCACTTCGTGGGGATATTCCAAAGAATTATGATGGACAGGTATTTACTGATTTTGCTCACGCATCGGAGCTGGTAAAATTAATAAAAGAGAGCGGAGACTTCTGTGTGGGCGGAGCTTGTTATCCGGAGGTTCATCCGGATTCTGCAAACAAGCAGGATGATATTGCAAACCTGAAAAAGAAAGTGGAAGCGGGATGTGAATATCTGACTACACAGATGTTTTTTGATAACAATATTTTCTTTAATTTCATGTATCGTATCAGAGAAGCAGGGATTACTGTGCCGGTGATTCCGGGAATCATGCCGATCACGAAACGGGTTCAGGTGAAAAATGCCGTCAAATTATCCGGCTGCAACGTGCCGGAACGTTTCAAGAATATTGTTGACCGGTTTGGAGATACCGAAGCTGCAATGAAGCAGGCAGGTATCGCTTATGCGACTGATCAGATCATAGATCTTCTGGCAAATGGCGTAAAGCACATTCATGTATATTCCATGAACAAGCCGGAGGTGGCAGCAGGAATTCAGGTAAATCTGTCTGATATTTTGCTGGCTTAAAAGATGTACGATTTTTTGTGCATATAAAACTGTAATATAAAGCCATAAACGGGTTGACTGTATAAAAAATACAGGAAATTCAAAGAAAATCGGAACTTTATAGGACAGAACAAATGTACAGGAGATCGGAATTATGATAAAAGGATATTTTGTAACGGAAGGTTATATGGGATATGTAGATGGAAGATACCAGCTTTTTGCGGATGAAACAGATTATATTGAATACATGGAAGAATAGTGAATGATGGCATTCCAATGATATTTGCCCCATGCCAGTATTCATCTATTATAAATGGCTCGCTGTGGTTTCTATTCCATGCACATGCCTGATTCGTAAATGCTCCTGTGCAAACTCGCCCTTTGGGCTGAGCGGAGCACTTAGTGAAGACGAGCGTTAGCGCGAAGTCTGAGGTTAGTG
>ERZ857745.208-NODE-208-length-94295-cov-22.494450_pt1 | contig 94295 bp, 67 predicted proteins | sample MGYA00519699_ERZ857745 | MGnify/ENA primary metagenome ERZ857745 (study PRJEB31778, sample SAMEA3449357) | human gut metagenome | biome: human gut; feature: human-associated habitat; material: faeces | place: United Kingdom | collected 2010/2012 ... | reverse complement strand
AGATAAGCCGTCAGTTCCAACTCGACATAGACCGTCATAATGCTCAATATGCACCTGCTGATAGTATAAAATAATTTTGAACACCTACTTAATGAACTGGACAGCGCTATCAAGTATGGCAAAGAAATTTTGGAGAAGTATCAAGAAGAACTAAATTCATCTGTACCTTCAATTATGTATTTCATGGCAGAAGATTATGCAACATTGGGACACTACGATAAGGCTTCCGCATTATTATACAGTCTGAACGAGGCATACCGCAAGGGTGGACAAACTGTAAATCCTGTATTTGAAGCCTATGAGGACATTTATTCTAAGCTTTCGAAATGCGGCACGTTTTCTGTGGAGAGGCCAAACAATAACGTGAGTGTGCCCTTGTTAACACATACAGGTAACCGCAAAAATCCAGAAATGATGTTTGTTATGGCTAATATCAATGGAAAAGAAGTGAAATGCACTTACGATACAGGAGCTGGTATAAATGTAACGACTACTAAGTTTGCCGAGCATATAAAGGCAACTGTCATACAGACCAAGAACATACAGATGTTGGGTATGTCTTATGCTGATAGCAAAGGCTTTGTAGTGGTGGACTCTCCCTAAAACATTTCCGATAATGCTTCTGCCACGCCACGAGATTGCCGAAGCAAGGCGCTAGCCACCGCCCCACATCTAAACCCTACCCATGTACCCCACCTCTCCCACTCCTCCACACCTAAGCACACGAAAAAGCCGCCATGTGCACAGCAAGAGAGCCAATGCGCACGGCGGCTGAAAGAAAGGATTGCCCGAAAGGGTGGGCTTAGAAACTTATCCCCCCCCCTTTCCAATACAATTTGACTACTTTATAGTAACTTCATTAGCAGTCAGGACATTTGTGGTAAGTGTTCCTTCAGGGATAACAGCTTCTCCACCTTTGACAGCCAAGCAAGCAAGGAAAGGCCATGCTAATACACCTAATCCCACACCAAGACCTATTGCGAGACCTTTTTTATTTTTACCCTCTCGTGAAATGCTGCCTCCCATTAAGTTTACTAATGTCCCATCTGTAGCTCGTGTTGAGATAAAGGCAACATTCAGAACACCGGCTCTGCCACAACCACGACATTTTGTACCAGTTACTTGTGTTTGTACAGGAGTTCCTGCACTTACAATGATTTATCGCCAACTTTAACATCGTTAGCAACGACCACATTAGCAACATTACTATTGCTTTTTACCTCTTCAGCAAAGCGAAGAGTTACAATCGAACCGCTTTTAAGAGTTGTCTGTGCGAAACTACTTATGAATGATGGTAGTAAACAAGCAAGCAATAATAGCTTCTTCATGATTTTTTCCCTAAATTCGTGTCGGGCGCAACTTCAAATAGTTAATACCTAAAGTGAACTGCACCCCAAAAGTTAGACACAAAACTTTTGGGGTCACTTCAGTTGACTAATTTCTCCGGCAGTCGGAGCAGACGCCTTTCATCACGTAGTTGACGCTTTCGAGCGTGAAACCGTCGGGCAGATGCACGAGCGGTACTGGTAGTCCGCGCAGACAAAGCGTGCGATGGCACTGTGTGCAATAGAAATGCACATGCAGATCCTCTACCTCACACGTGCAGGTGTTGCTGCAAACTGCATATTTCAGCGCGCCGCTGCCATCGTCGATGCTGTGCACAAGATGGTGGGAGAGAAACAGCGACAACGTGCGCGACACCGTGGACTTGTCGGCCGTTTCCAGCATATCCACAAGGTCGAGCAGCGACACTGCCTGACTTGTATGCATCATTGTGCGCAAAATCAGGAGGCGCATCGCCGTTGGCTTGATGCCGCGGGCGGAAAGTTTGTCAAGTAGCAGTTGCTCCTCGGTCATGCCGATCAGTCAAGACAGAATTTCTCGATGTTTGAAATCATTTCTTTGGCGTTTATGGCGCCTGTTGTCGAGTTGATGGCTCCCGACTTGTCGATATACACAAACGTGGGCATAGCCTCTATGCCGAACACATCGCCGGCAAGCTCTTTCTCTTTGTCGACGTCGACGCGATAGAAGTCTACTTTTCCGCCATATTTTTGGGCAAGAATTTCAATCATCGGAGCCATCCGCTGGCACGGACCGCACCATGTGGCATAAAAGTCGATGACACACGGACGTGCGCCCAAAAACTTTGGCATATCGCCGCTGAAATCCATCACTTTGCTGTTGAATCCGTCGATTGTCAGGTCCATCACGCTTGCGTTTGGATTTCCCGTTGAATCCTCTGCCTGGACAGTCTCTTTGGCAGTCTCTGCCGCGGCGGTTGAATCGGTGCTTTTGTCGGCGTTTCCTTTGCCTCCGCTACAAGCCATGAGCGTTGACAGTGCGGCGGCACACGCTATAGTCAAATACTTGTTCATATCGTTACAGTTTTTCAATCTTGAATCCAGCCTCTCGCACCAGTTCCTCGATGCGGGCATCCGAAGGGGTGTCGGCGGCAACGGTCAGCACTCTGTCGGGCGACGTCAGGTCAATCGACCATTGGTCGGCGGCAAGTTCCTTGCTCAATTTTTCTCCGATAGCCTTCACGCATCCGGCGCATTTGGCAGTAGTCTTGAATTTTCTTTCCATAATTTTGTAAACCTATAATTTCATCTCTCCTATAGCAAATATCTTGCCAACAGGTAGGTGTGGTGACTATTTCTTCTTTTTCTTTTCGGGTGTCTGCTCTGTGCGCGGACTTATGATTTTGCGGTAGCGGGCATCGTCGTTGATAATGCTCAGTGCTTCCTTATATATGTCGTTCTGCTCGTTGACAATCTGGAAATACGCGCTCGTCGAGAACAAATCGTTGGCTATCGCCGCTTTGACAAACGTGCGGAGCATCTCCTTTGATTTGGCAAACTGCGACTTGTCGAAGTCAACCTTCTCCGCTTTGCCGGCGTCAACAAGATTGTTGAGCATCTCGTCGGTCACCGTGAACTCCTTGATGAATTTCTGCGCATCGGGATACTGGGCTTTCAAATCGGCGCGGTTCTTGTCCACATATCGTAGTGCGAACTGTGGAATTATGCCTTTGGCTACAAGACGGCGGTGATAGTCGGTGTATTGTGTGGTGTCGAGCGGCACAAACACATCGGGCATGATGCCGCCTCCGCCATAGACGGTGCGGTGCAGACGCAGGGTGGTATGTTTCAGCGAGTCGGCGAAATGGATGCTGTCAGCGCTTTGCAGCTCGCCGTGGTTGTAGCGGTCGATGATGTCCTTGTCGTAGTCCTCACGGTCGCCTTTGACATACGGCTTCTGGATGTTGCGTCCCGAAGGGGTGTAATAGCGTGCGATTGTGAGGCGGAACGATGAAGAGTCGGGCAGCAGAAACTCGCGTTGCACAAGGCCTTTGCCGAAAGAACGGCGGCCTACGACCACACCGCGGTCCCAGTCCTGAACGGCTCCTGATAGAATTTCGCTTGCCGACGCTGAAAACTGATTGATCATCACAACAACCTTCTGTGTCCGGAATGTACCCGAGCCGTCGGCGTTAAGGTTCTGTCGCGGACTTTTGCGTCCCTGGGTGTAGACTATAAGGTTGCCGCGGTTGAGCATTTCGTTGGCTATTTGTGCGGCAATCTGCATATATCCGCCGCCATTGTCGGTGAGGTCAAGAATCAATTGCTGCATGCCTTGTTTCTTGAGTTTTGTGATGGCGTCTTTAAACTCTTTGTATGATGTGGCGGCAAATCGCGACAGGCGGATATAGCCGGTCTTCCCGTCTGCCATATACACGGCGTCGATGCTGTTCAGCGGGATGTCGTCGCGCGTGATTCTGAATTCGAGCAGCTCGGCATTGCTTCCGCGTTTCACCTTGATGTTCACCTTCGTGCCTTTTGGACCACGAAGGCGCTTCATAATGTCGGTGTTCTTCAGTTTGCGTCCGGCGATGATGGAGTCGTCGACGGCGATGAAACGGTCGCCAGGCAGTATGCCAACCTTTTCCGACGGACCGCCGGCAATGGTCTGCACAACGTAGAGCGTGTCTTTCTGCATGTTGAACTGGATTCCGATGCCGCTGAAGCTGCCCTGCATCGTCTCCTGCGACGATGTGGTCTCCTCTTTGGTGCTGTATGACGAATGTGGGTCGAGATTCTCAAGAATTCCCCGCACGGCGTTTTCAACAATCTTTTCCTCGTCGACATTGTCAACATAGAGATTGTTTACGATGTTTTCCACCATAAGCAGTTTCTGTTGTTGTCGCGAAGCGGAGTTGCTGCGCGAGTATTGCGCGGATATACCAAAAGTCGCCGCGGCGCATATCACAGCGGCGGCTAAATATTTCATTTTTTTCATTTTCGCAGTCTGTTATATTGTTGTCTAAATCTCAAAAGTGTAGCCCGGCGGAAGCAGGTCGGTCACGTCGCGTCCGAGGCTTATCAACTCGCGCACGATGGACGAGCTGATGCTGCCATACTCAGGAAGCGTGTAGAGTAGCACGGTCTCCAGACCCGCAATCTTGCGGTTTATGTCGGCAAGCGTCTTTTCGTATTCAAAGTCCTTAACCGTTCGCACACCACGCAGAATGTAGCGTGCGCCGCATTGCTCGGCTGCCTCGACGGTTAGACCGCTGTAGGCAATGACCTCCACTCGGGGTTCATCGGCATAAAGGCGTCTGATGGCGTCAAGACGGTCTATTTCGGGAAGGAAGGAATGCTTCTTGCTGTTCATGCCCACAGCCACCACGATTTTGTCGAAAAGAGGCAATGCGCGTTCCACGATTGAATGGTGTCCGATTGTAAAAGGATCGAACGAACCCGGGAAAATCGCTATACGTTGGTTCATAGTCGTATCGTTTAATGAGTCATGTCCATATTGTCGTTGTCTTCCACGACAAGGTTGTCTACTATAAACAGCTGGCGCTCCATTGTGTTCTTGCCCATATAGAACTCCAGCATTTCTTTCACGGAGTCTTCCTTGCGCAGCTTCACTTGGTCAAGGCGCATGTCGGGACCGATGAAATCCTTGAACTCATCGGCTGAAATTTCTCCAAGACCTTTGAATCGTGTGATTTCAGCATTCTTGCCAAACTTGTTGATGGCCGTCACGCGCTCATCGTCGGTATAGCAGTAGTAGGTCTCGTCTTTGACCTTCTTTTTCCCACGCGACGTGTTTTTATTGCGCACGCGGAACAATGGGGTCTGTAGGATATAGACGTGGCCTTTCTTTACCAAGTCGGGGTAGAACTGAAGGAAGTACGTAATCATCAGCAGGCGGATATGCATTCCGTCGACATCGGCATCGGTCGCGATAATCACCTTGTTATAACGCAGGTTCTCGATGCCGTCGGCAATGTCGAGGGCGGCGTCGAGCAGATAGAACTCTTCGTTGGCCTTGATGTCTTTCTGCGACTTGCCAAACGTGTTGAGCGGCTTTCCGCGGAGTGAGAACACTGCCTGGGTCTCAACATTGCGCACTTTGGTGATTGTTCCTGTTGCCGAAAGTCCCTCGGTTATGAAAAGCGACGTGTCGTCGCGCCTGTCGCCTTTGGCATCGCAATAATGCACGCGGCAGTCGCGCAGTTTCTTGTTGTTGAGGCTCGCTTTCTTGGCGCGTTCTCGCGTCTGCTTGGTCACGCCGGCGATGGCTTTGCGCTCCTTTTCGCTTTCCTGAATCTTGTGGAGCATTATCTCTGCCGTCTGCGACTCGATGTGCAGATAGTTGTCGAGCTCGCGTTTGATGAAGTCGCCGATAAACTTCGCCACCGTCAACGAGCCGTCGGGACTCATGTCGCGTGAGCCGAGTTTTGTCTTGGTCTGCGACTCAAACACCGGTTCCTGCACCTTGATGCTGATTGCAGCAACCATGCCGTTGCGGATGTCGGAATATTCGAAATTCTTTCCGTAAAACTCCTTGATTGTGCGCGAAACAGCCTCCCTGAATGCCGACAGGTGAGTGCCGCCCTGGGTGGTGTGCTGACCGTTGACAAACGAATAGTATTCCTCGCCATACTGGTTGGCGTGGGTTATAACCACCTCGATGTCGGTGCCTGTGAAATGCATTATCGGGTAAAGGGGGTCGTTGGTCATATTCTCGCGCAGCAGGTCGACCAGACCGTTGCGCGAATGTATGCGCCGACCGTTGTATACGATTGTGAGACCGGTGTTGAGAAACGAGTAGTTTTTCATCATCGTCTCCACAAACTCATCATTGTATTTGTAGTTCAGGAATATGTCCTTGTCGGGAACAAACTTGACATACGTGCCGTTTTCCTCGTCGGTTGGGCAGATTTGGCAGTCGTCGGTGATTTCTCCACGGCTGTAGCACACTTTCTTTTTCTCGCCGTTGCGGCATGAGGAAATCTCGAAATATGTCGACAACGCATTGGTGGCTTTCATGCCCACACCGTTCAGACCGACCGACTTCTTGAAGGCGTCGGAATCATACTTTGCGCCGGTGTTCATCTTCGACGATACGTCGACAACCGACTCCAACGGGATGCCGCGGCCATAGTCGCGCACTTCCACGGTGCCGTCGTCGGTGATGTTCACAACAATCTGTTTGCCGAAACCCATGGCAAACTCATCGATGGAGTTGTCGATCACTTCTTTCAGAATCACATAGATTCCGTCGTCGGAATGCGAGCCGTCGCCCAGCTTTCCGATATACATGCCAGGGCGTTTGCGGATGTGCTCTTTCCAGTCGAGCGTCTTGATGTCGTCGCTCGTATAGTCTGCAGCCGTTGACGCCTGCTCAAAATCCAAATCTTCTGCCATTACCGTTGTCTTTTAAATATGGCGGGCCACTGAGATTTCAAGCTCGTTGAGGTCCATGACGCGTTCGGCTATGGTGCCGTTGCGGTCAATGATGAATATTGCTGGAAGAGAGCCTACGTTGTAGTTCACGAGATTCTTCGACTGCGCTCCGGCGGGGTCGAACACTGCGGTCCACGGCAAGTTCTTGGCTGCGTCTTTCCATGAAAATTCAGAAGCGTCATAACCCACCTGATAGATGCAGAATCCGCGTGAGGAATATTTCTTGTTGATGTCGGCGAGGATGCGGTTGAACTCCGGCGACTCTTTGGCTGCGTAAGTGGTGAAATTGAGAAGCACCACCTTGCCGCTCACTGCAACGTCACTCAGTTTGCGCACCTTGCCGCCGGCGTCTTTAAGGGCAATGTCGAAATAGCCGATCTGGTTGGCGTGGATTGTGTCGGAAGGTGAGGCATTGCGTGGCTGCATGCGCATGCCTGCCATGTATTCGGCCTCCATATATTTTGTCAAAGGATTGCCCTCGCGGAATGTGCCGTAGCCAGTGGCAACAGCTCCGATAATCTTAAGGTCGGCGGCGTTGGATGGGTCAAACAGGCGATGTCCGTCAACGATTTTCTCCACTGTATAATAAGCCACGATGCTCGACGGGTCTTTCAGAAGTCGCTCCGTGAGTTCACGCTTTGTCTTGACATAATCCTGGCTGTCGGCAGCCTTGCCCGACAATGCCTGGACTTTGCGGTTCACCTCGGTGAGCCAGATGGCGTTGTCTGAGCCGGTCAGGGTGTAGCCGGTGTCGAAATTAGCCGTGTCGGCTTTCAGCTCGATATGGTCGAGACTGTCGATGGGGAAGTAGGCATATCTGCCATTGTATTCCAATCGGTAGATTTCAGGGAATGCCGGGGCGGCGCCATGGTAGGCAAACTTGCCGTCGCCATCGGTCTCGATTGAGTCGATGTTCACCCACACGCCGTTGTCGGTGCGCTGCACAACCATTTTCTTGTTTGCGGCGCCGTCGATTGTTCCTTTAATCTCAAAACTATTCTTATCGCCGCAGGCATACAGCACCCCGGCGAGCATCACGAGTATATAAAGCAGTTTTCTCATTACAGTTATGTTTTTATGCCCCAAAGTTACATTTTTTCTGCGAAACTTTTCGCATTAAGGAGACAAACAAATGCATCAAGGCTCCTTTTGTTGACCCAAAACAGTCCGATAATTGCTAATATTCGTAAAACATATTCAAATAACCACAATTCCGGCTCTGAATATTTGCTCCTTTCAAGTTTCAACGATAATTTTGCACCATCAAGATGCAAAAAGCATCTGAAAATAGATGAAATGAAAATTTTAAGTTGTTCGATATTTGCCATGCTTGCCTTTGTTGCAGCGCCGTCGGCGTCGGCTCAGGTGTCGCGCATTGCCTTGGAAACAAGACACTGCCAGCATGAGAACTATGTGAATGTCTACGAATATGATTTCGTCGACGTTCAACCGCAATTCCCGGGCGACGACAGAGGCTTGATGAACTACATCAACCATGAGCGCAAATATCCTTGTGACGCATACCGCAGTCATATACAAGGGCGTGTGGTTTGCAGTTTTATCGTAAACACAGACGGCTCAGTCTGCAACGTGTCGGTGATAAAGGGTGTCCACCCTTCGCTCGACAGGGAAGCGATGAGAATAGTCAAGAATATGCCGGCGTGGAAACCTGGCCGGTTGGGAGGTGAGGATGTGCCTGTAAGATGCATAATTCCGATTGCCTTCCGTCTATAACAAGACCACAAATCTTTTTCATAATCTTATATTTTACCTCCTAACCTGTTGATAGGCCCGGAGGTTTTTTTTATGCCATTATGCGTCGTTTTCGGGTTGCGCATACCTAATTGTTGTGATACGCCCCATTCTCTTTACCATTTTTTTGCGATTGTAGCAGGAAAAAAGTGAAAATAACTTTGCGGTTGAAAAAATATCACAACAATCTGCAATGAACAAAACTGTATTATTACTGTCGGCTTGCCTGGTTGCTTCGATTATTCCAGCCAATGCGCGACGCAATAACAAAGAAGTTGAAAAAACGGTTACTACGACCACAACGGTGGTGCGCGGCGACACAACAATCACTACTACAACTGTAACATCGACGCCGGCTGCGCAGGAAAGCCAGCCTGGCAAACGCTCGTTTAAGTCGCGCCTTTCTCTTGGAGGATATGGCGAGGCTGTGATGACTCGAAATTTCTATAGCGACAACGTGAACCGATACTCTAAGGCGGAGGACTATAAGGATGCGAAAGGTCACAACCGTTTCGATCTGCCGCACGCCGTTATCATGCTTGGATTCGACTTCGGCCGTGGCTGGACTTTCGGCTCGGAAATTGAGTTTGAACACGGCGGCACGGAGAGTGCTGTCGAGATGGAGGCGGAAGAAACAGGCGAATGGGAGAAGGAGATTGAGCGCGGCGGTGAGGTCGCTCTTGAGCAACTGTGGATAAACAAGGAGTTCCGCCCTTGGATTCAGGTGCGCGCCGGACACATGGTGGTGCCTGTGGGCTCGCTAAACAGCAACCACCTCCCAAATGAGTTTTTCACGGTCTACCGTCCGGAGGGCGAGGCTACGATTCTGCCGAGCACTTGGCATCAGACGGGCATCAGCGTGTGGGGAAATTACAAGTGGATGCGCTATGAGGTGATGGCTTTGCCGGCGCTAAACTCTTGCTTTTTCTCGAAAGACGCATGGGTGCATTATGGCGCAACTTCTCCTTTCGAATTCACTCCGGCAAACAATATCGCCGTGGCTGCCAGACTTGATTTCTTCCCGGTGCAGGGGCTGAGACTGTCGGCAAGCGGATATTTCGGCAACTCGTTCAACAACACGTTGCAGGCTGACTTCAACGGCAAGTACAAGGACGTGAAGGGGGCTGTCACTATCGGTTCGTTCGACATGGAGTATAAAGGCTATGGTTTGATTGTCAGAGGAAACGCTACTTACGGTCATCTCGGCGACGCCGATAAAATTTCAGACTATAACCGACTTCAGATGAAAACGTCGCCCTACAAGCGCACGCTCGTGGGAAAGGAGGCTTATTCTTATGGCATAGAGGCTGGTTATAATATCCTGCGCCCGTTCTCAAGCATAAAGTACGACAAGTTGTATGTGTTCGGCAGATATGAGGCTTACGATGCCTACAAGCCTGCCAACGGAAACTACCGCGACTATCCGTGGACGGAAATCAAGCGTATGGCTGTAGGCCTCAATTATATGCCGATGAAGCAAATCGTCATCAAGGCGGAGTATTCAAAGCGGTTCTTGAAAAGTCAGTACAATGATGAGCCGTCAATCTCTTTAGGTGTAACCTACACTGGCGACTTCCTTTAATCCGAAATTCAACAAATACAACAACTACAAATAATAATTACAATGAACAAAATCATTAAATTCCCGATGCTTGCCCTTACTGCGGCAGCAATGACTCTCGGTTTCGCTTCTTGTAGCGACAACAACGACCCAACTCCCGATGATTCTTCGGCTAAAGACGCCCAATTCGAGGCTATCGCCAAGCAATATCTGACAAACACTGTCAACATCACTTATCAGAACCTTGCCGATAAGACTGAGCTTCTCGTTGACCAGCTCAAGGCTATCCGCACCGACAAGACTGATGCAAACGTGCGGACTGCATGCGCTACATTCCTCGAGGCTCGCGCTTGGTGGGAGAAGAGCGAGGCTTTCCTTTTTGGAGCTGCCGGTGATTTCGGCATCGACCCGCACATCGACTCTTGGCCTTTGGACCTTGACGGTCTTCTCGTGGCGTTGAAAAACGACGCTCAGATTGCTGCGATGGATTCTGAAGACGGTGATGCTTATGCTGGCAACAAACTCGGTGCCGAACTGCTCGGTTTCCATGGAATCGAATATATAATCTTCAAGGACGGTGCTGCAAAGCCTGCCTCTGAAATCACCGACAAGGATTTGGTCTACGCTATCGCTGTTGCAGGCGACTTGCGCAACAAATGCTATCAGCTTCAAGTTTCTTGGGCTGGCGCAGACGCTTGTCCTAAAAACCGTGTCGCAAAATTGGAGGAGCTTGAGTGGAACACGACTACAACCGGCGGGTTCTCTTACAACGAGAATATGCTGAACTCTGGAAAGGCTGGAAGCACGTATGTGACTTGGACCGCAGCCATGCAGCAGATAATTGATGGTTGTATGGATATCAGCGATGAGGTCGGAACTTCAAAAATCGGCAAGCCTCACACTGGTGAAGACAAAAACTACATTGAGTCGCCTTACAGCGAGAACTCAATCACCGACTTCTACGACAACATCCTCAGCATCCAGAATTCTTATATGGGTGGAATTGAGGGCAAACGCGACGAGGCTAAATCGCTTCATGCTTATGTCAAGAGCGTGAACGCTGATCTTGACTCCAAAGTGGTGGCTGCCATCGACAATGCTCTTGCCAAAATCAAGGGTATGAAGGCTCCGTTCGTGAAGAACTACACCGACGCTTCCTGCCAGGAGGCTATGGATGCATGCGACGCTTTGAACAAGGTTTTGGCTACTGTGAAAGAAGAACTTGCAAAATAAAAAATCAATCCCATATACAACAAAATGAAAAGACAACTTACAATCGTAAGTCGTTATATGGCAATGAGCATCTTGGTATGCTCATTTGCCGCTTGTAGCGACGACAATCCAAAGCCGGGAACCGGCGACGAAAAGGAACTAAGTGAAGAGTATTATTCCGGTGGAAAACTCGGTACAACATTCAACCAGTCGGCGACTGCCTATGAGGACCCGACTGTCCCTGTTGAGGAAGGCGGTATGAGCGACCGGTTCAAGTATGGCGAATATTTCTTTGAGCGTGCGTTCAACCAGAGCAACAAGCCGTTCAATGGCCTCGGACCGCTCTACGTTCGCAACTCTTGTATCTCATGCCACCCTGGCTACGGCCACGGTCGCCGCATGGACCGCTATCGTGCAAACGACTGGGGCAACGGCTACCTGCTTGTGGTCTACGACCGCAACACGAATGCCTACTTGTCGTCGCTCACCGGTATGCCGCAGACAAAGGCGGTGGAACCGTTCAAGGCTCCGCTCGACGAGGAGAAAATACAAATCACATGGCCTACCTACACCGACGAGTGGGGAAACAAGTTTGACGACGGTGAGACTTACGAGTTGATATATCCGGAAGTCAAGATTCCTGAGAGTGCGTTCTATGTGCCTATCGAATGCAACAACAAGCCGTTGCCTTATGCCGATGTTGAGGTGCGCCTTGAGTCGACAATCGGTATTTACGGAACTGGTCTGCTCGATGCTATCGACGATGCCGACATCCTTGCGCAATACAAGGCTGAGGAGGCGAAGGGTGCGAAGCTGAATCCTGCTATCTTTGCAAACGGCGACTTCGTGAAGAAATATAAGGACGGACACGTGCTGCGCTACACCTACGCTCTTACCCGCGGCCCGTTGCAGGACGGCCCTGGCGCCAACGCTATCTGGAACATCACCAACGTGACGCGCAGCGACCGCCGTTCTCACTATATGACGGAGGCTTATGCCAAGAAGGCGATGAACGACAAGGACGTGCAGGATAAGTTCTATGAGTATTTCCCTGACTGGAACAAGACGGGAAACGTTGCCAACGACATTTACAACTATCTTATGAACAAGGAACTCCCTGTTGAGATGACCGACGATGACTATGTTAACTTCTACATCTGGCATCGTGGTCTGGCAGTGCCTGCGGCGCGCAATCTCGACAACCCAACGGTGAAACGCGGAAAGGAATTGTTTACCGAACTTGGATGCACTTCGTGCCACCGTCCGTCATGGACTACGGGCGACGACAATTTCACCGATCCAAACGGGTTCTTCAAGAATGCCGACGCTCGTCTGCCTCGCTATCCGCACCAGAAAATTTGGCCGTACACCGACATGGTGCAGCATCGCTTGATGATGCCTAACGACATCCGCACTGGTTGGTGCCGTACAACTCCGCTGTGGGGACGTGGTCTGGCTCTCGTTTGCTCTGGTCATCAGGACCGTATGCATGATTGCCGCGCCCGCAACGTGCTGGAGGCGATTATGTGGCATGGATGCCCGGGTAGCGATGCCCGTTGGACGGTGGAGAAATTCCGCAAGCTGAGCAAGGCTGACCGCGACGCTGTTGTTGAATTCATCAACGCTATCTAATAATTTTGATGAGGGTACTGAAGAAAACGTCATTCGGGCTGATGGCAATCATCCTTGTGGTGCTTGCCGTCGGCACGATTTTACAGAAAATCGACAGCTCTGCCGTTGCCGCCTACACAAGCCCGTGGTTCGTGGCTTTGTGGACGGTGATGACGGTGTCGGCTGTCGCATATATGCTGCGCAGCAGGCTGTATCGCCGGCTGCCGGCTTTTGCTGTTCATGCATCGTTTGCCGTCATTCTTGCCGGGGCGCTGACGTCGTGGCTCACAAGCGAACACGGCACGCTGCGCCTGAAGGATGGTGCGGAGGCAAGCGCGTTTACGCTCGACGACGGCTCTGTTGCGAAAATGCCGTTCAGCCTTAAGCTGCAACGGTTTGAGATTGAATATTATGCCGGAACGGAGGCGCCGATGGACTTTGTCAGCCATCTGTCGGCTGATGGGGTGAATGGCACCGCGTCGATGAACAATGTGTTTTCTCATCGCGGCTACCGTTTCTATCAGTCGGGCTATGACAGCGAGGGCGGATCGGTGTTTACCGTGGCTCACGACCCGATGGGCATCGGTGTGACCTATGCAGGATATGCTCTGCTGCTTGCAAGCATCTGCTGGTTCATGATGTCGGGAAAATCGCGTTTCCGCAGTTTGTTGAGAAAGTTGTCGGCAAAGCCGTTGGCGGTTGTGGGAGCACTGATGTTGGCAATGTCGGCGCAGGCTTCTGATTTGCCGGCTTTGCCTCAACAGCAGGCGGAGGAGATGGGTAATCTGTACGTGCTTTACGGCGACCGCATCTGTCCGTTGCAGACTATGGCGAAAGAGTTCACAGAGAAACTTTGCGGCAACGCTACGTTCGACGGATTGTCGGCGGAGCAGGTGCTTTCTGGCTGGCTGTACTATCCAACTGATTGGAGCAAGGTGCCGATGATCAAAATCAAGAGCGCCGAGGTGCGACGCTTGCTTGGCATTGATGGCAAATATGCTTCTGTGCGCGATTTCTTTTCTGATGTCAACGAGTATAAGCTCGAGAAACCGCTCCGTGGCATTGACCGCTTCGCCGATCCTCAGGGGCTGCGCGAGGCTGCCGAGAAATTCGACATTATTAACCGTCTTACAACCGGCAAGTCGTTGAAAATATTTCCGCTGAAGGATGCTGAAGGCAAAATTGGATGGTTCTCGCAGGGCGATGACAATATCCCTGTCGAAACCGACACACAGGAATGGATGTTTGTGAAGATGAGTCTTAGTTACGCCAACGAGCTGGTGCAGACCGGACGATGGGCTGACTTGTCTGACTTCTACACGAAAGTGCGCAAATATCAGATAAAAAACGGAGGCGCGACATTGCCTTCCGACACTCGTTTCAAGGCGGAGAAGACTTACAACACCGTCAGCAACGCCCGTCCGCTTGCCATAACATTGATGTGCGTGGGTCTGGTGGCTTTCTTCTCGTTCTGCCTGTTGTCGGCACGCGGCGGCCGCCCTCGGCGGTGGGCGGTGTTGACGCTGCGCGCAATCGCGGTGGCGGCGTGGCTGTATATATCCGTTATTATCGTTCTGCTATGGTTTGTGAGCGGTCATATCCCGATGTCAAACGGCTATGAGACGATGCTGTTTCTGGCTTGGTGCGCAGTGCCGATAGCGATGCTTGCCGAGCGTCGCATGCCGTTGGCTCTGCCAATGGGCGTGCTGCTCTGCGGAATGACTACTATGGTGGCGATGATGGGCTTCTCCAACCCGAGGATGTCGCAGCTGATGCCAGTGCTGCAGTCGCCGTTGCTGAGTGCGCATGTGGCGGTGATTATGGTTGCCTATGCGCTGCTTGCGTTTATGGCTATGAACGGCATCGCCGCTTTCGTGATGCGTATGCGCAACCGCGCTGCCACCGATGAGATAACGGTGCTGAAAGAGCACAGCGAACTGTTGCTGTATCCGGCGGTGATGCTGCTCACCATAGGCATCTTTCTTGGTGCCGTTTGGGCAAACGTGTCGTGGGGACGCTATTGGGGATGGGATCCGAAAGAAGTGTGGGCTTTGATTACGATGATTGTCTATGCTTTCGCATTCCATCGCGAGTCATTCCCGTGGCTGCGGAGGCCGATGGCTTTCCATGCCTATATGGTGTTGGCTTTTTTCAGTGTGCTGTTCACATATTTCGGTGTAAACTTTTTCCTGACAGGTATGCACAGTTACGCATAAGATTAAATATAATAACATTGACGTTTACTTCAATTAAGGAGGCTGCCCGTAGTGAATACGCGCAGCCTCCGCTTTTTATTCCCATAACAGAATATTGCTGTTTGGTAAAGCTTTTTTATGCCGTTATTTTGCTGAAAATCAATGTAAACAGAAGTGGTGATTATATTTGCATGACAGCAATGGAATCGGTCGCTAATCCTTTCCTGACTTTGACAGATTTATTCTTACCGACAACACGCCAAGCCTATGGAAAAATGTTTTGCAACATAATTAACTAAAATTAACGGGGGGGGTAATTATTGTGTTCTTGTTTGTTAATTTTGCAGATTCAAAAAACAAATTGCAAAAACATGAAGAGTCCCAAAATCATGAAGAATCCATGGTTAAACATTTCACTTAGCGACACTGTCGCCGATTGCGACAAGTCAGTAATCAACAGCCTGACGACTGCTGTTAAATCAAAGATTGTGCTTGACACACTTCCTGAACCATATCACGGCGATCCTGAGGCTAAGGTCTATCTGCTTAATGGCAATCCTGGGCATAGCGAAAAAGATTTGACTTTTGTGGGCTGCGGCAACGCGATTCAGGCGGCGTCAGTGCTGCCAAACGGTAAGAATGCTTTCTCCAACATTTATGAGAAAGAGATTTGCGAGGAGTTGTGGCATATCAACAAGGAGTTCATTTGGCTGCGTGATCCAGAAACAGTTGTGAATGCGATAGGCGAGTCCCATCCAGGCTATAAATGGTGGAAAGACCGCGTGCGAAAATTGAAGAAAGCATGCGGATGCGAGATTTCAGAGAAAGTTTTCTGTATAGAATGTTTCCCGTACCACACTAAACACAAAATGGCGTTCGACTTGCCGTCTGGCAAGTATGTCGACGATTTTATTTATAGCGCGATGGAAGAGGAGAAAGTCATAGTGCTTATGCGAAGTCGGAGAGAATGGTTTGCAAGAATAAAAGGTCTGGAGAATTACAGCAATCTGATTTTGCTCAACAGCTGCCAGAACGTCTCGCTGTCGCCTGGAAATATGACAAAGTCAGACTGGGAAAAACTTGTGAAGACGTTGAAAATCTAAGGCGCATTGAAAACAAACACTTAATAATTAGTTCTGTCTAAATATAGTAGAAATGAAATGTCCAAAATGTGGTAAAGATATAGCCGTTGGTGAAAGATTTTGTGTGAAATGTGGTCAACCTATTTATCAACAGCCTCAAGCCCCTCGTCCGGTTCAGCCTCAAGTCCCTCGACCGGTCCAGCCACAGGCTCCGCGTCTTAATCAATCACAAGGCATTGTTGCAGAGCAAGAAATAGCCAACAAAGGGTTCTTTAATAGAGTCGGATCAGGCATAGCATCTGCTATGTCTGGTCGTTCGTTTAGTCAAGGATATGATAGGCGGCGAGAGGTGGAGCATACGAATGAAATGCTTATTGGAGGGGCGAAATTGAAATTGCAGGAATTTCGGAAAGCTGTTGCCGATATCAAGAGAAAATATCCACAGATTATAAATGATGTGGATGAGAAAGAAATTGAACAGTTGGTGGAGGCTGCGCAAGAAGCAATAATCAATAATTTGGGCAATGTTGTGCAGCGTAATGGCAGAATACGAAAAGCACTTGCGGCGTTAGATGAAAAAATACAGGAATTTAAAAACAGAGTGGACTCGGCAGCAGAATCAGTCGGTAGCGCGACAAGTTCGGCACGACGGCGTGCCACTACTGTAGAATTACAGGATATCAACCAAGAGGAATTGTCAATAGTTGAGCATAAGGCAATATGGGGTATCCAGCGAGGTCAAATTGCAAGACGAATTACAGAAAGGGAGCTGGATGCGGTCGATGGTCTTAATGGAGTCATTGTTCAACAGGGTTGTTCTGTTGTGGTATTTATTGATGGTGAGTTTGTTAAAATTATAGATTCTGGAGCCTATTCATTGTCAGTGAAGTCTGATAGCGAGTTGGCGAAAATGATAGATGCTCTTACGAATCAGTTGATGGACGAATACAAGTCCAAAAAACAAAAAGAGGAGGAAGAAGAACGGACTCGCATAAACAATCAATCAATAGCAGAGAGAGGCGGTCTCGTCGGCATTGCTGGCGGTTGGATTAAGCGTGGTCTGCAATTTGCTTTTGGCGCACAATCCGAGAATAAGCATAAAAAGAATGATAAAAATAAAGACATTGAGACGCTTAGAAAATTTAAGGACAGAGCGACAAGAATGGTCAAGGACAACAACAAACAGCCGTTATTGTCAATTATTCTGATTAGCAACCGCCACATTAATTTGATTTTTGGTGGAGATGTTGAGGACGATGGTGTGGCATTCAAGCCATACGTTGTGCCAATGAAATTTCTGGATGTAAATGTCGGGGTGGAAATTGAGTTGCAAGTGACTGATGCCTTGGAGTTGGCAGCAAATTATCTTACAGAGAAGAACAGCCTGGCAACTAATGATGTGTTCAAGATGCTTAACGTTGCCATCGAAAATGTAGTTCGTCAGGAATTGCATAATGTTGAGTATACAATGGATGGACTTGGAGAGGACATTAAGAATCGAGTTGCACAAAGAATAAAAGAATCTATCAACAGGCGCATTTATGGATTGGAATGTGTGCAGATACTGAATGTAATAGATTCTCAAGAAGATGTATTCGGCCGTTTTCGTCAAGTTGAGAAGGAGATATATTGTTCAGAGAAGGAGCTTGACTATATGGTCAGAACATCCGAAATCCGGAATAGAATGGAACAGGCTCAAAATAGATCGTTGCTTAATTCTGCCCACAACAAAGCGGACTACAACCAGGCTATGTTGGAAATAGACAAGCAGGGTATGCTGACAGAAGACGAACGGGCTGAATTTGTGCAGATGCTTGAAACCCAACGGCAAGTGCGTGAGGCCAAAACGAAAGAGGAGGCCTATGGGAAACTGCTCTCTCTTGAAGGAAACAGACTAGTACATGAAGATGAATTGGAAGCTATAAAGGATGCTATTGAACACGATAGAATAAATCGTGCTGAAATAACGGAGATTATGCGCATTCAAAGCAATAGAAAAGTTGAAAATGAGCGATTGCAGGCAGAATGGGCTCTTGACGACTCAAAACAAGATCATGATTGGGCGAGGGAGGATTTGGCACGTAAACGTAGTTGGGGAATCGAAGATGAGGAATATGAAAGAAACTGGTTGCGTGACGAGCGGGAATACGATCGCCAGCACAATCGAATGAAGGCTGAAGATGATTATGATTTTGAGAAAATGATGCGGATGCGCAATGTCGCTCTTGAAGATCAATTGCGGATTAGAGAAGAAAAACAGGAGGATGAAGACCGGGATTACGAGCGTCAACGTCAGCGTATGCTTGATGTTGACAGGATTGCCGACAATCAGAGCCAGCGCCAAATGCAGAATCTGGAAGCTGCAATGAAATTGCAGATGATGCAGGAGGCTCAAGAACAGCAACATATTCAAAATCTTGCTGCTATTGAAAGCGAGGAGCAAAAGAACAGGTACAATAACTTCGCAAATATGAGCGCAGAGCAAATCCGTGCTGCACAATTGTCCAATCTGTCAGAGGCTGCTCAAGTCTCGGCAATGAATGCATATAACTCTGAAAAAGAGAATGAGATGCTTAAACAACAGATGCTTAAGGAGGAGGAATGCAATCGTCTTGCAAGAGAATCATCTGCAAAGGACAAAGAAGATTTGATGAATTTCGCTATGCAGATGGCAGGAATGGTTAAGGATACAGCTGCAAGTGTAAGTGCGGTTCATGCCTCAAGTCAGCATGATCAGATAGAACGGCTTCGTAGTGACAAACTGCGGGTCGAACAACAGCAACAACATGCGCAGGATCAGGCTTTGAATGCGATGAGTGGTGTTGCAACTGCGGCAGCAAGCAATTTGTATACGGAAAAGACGGATACAAAAGTGTCTGTGGATCAAAATGCTCCGTCTCAAAATGCGAACCCCGCGAGGTTTGAATGTGAATGCTATAACTGCGGGCACAGGGTGTTGGTTTATCAAGGAATGCCGAAATGCCCTGATTGTGGAGCTCCATTTCAATGGTAATGAAGTATGGCGGAAATTAATATAGGAAACAATGCAAATTTGCTGAAGGGAGCGGTAGATTCCCACGACACGCAGATCAACAATGACAATAGTATTGACAACAGTGTTACAAATAATACGACCAATAACGTTGTCAACAACACCACAACAAATCAGACTATATATCAAGCTCAAAGAACTCAACAAGAGATTCTTCAGGACAATGAGAATGCATTTATAAAGGCTGTACGGGAACGAGTGCTGTATGGCATAACAAACCAAGTTGAGGCGGAGCTGAGCCAGATTGCGCTAGATTGGAAGATAAGTCCGGATAGAGCGAGACAAATAATAGAGGCTGAACGAAAATACGCCAATGTGCTGTTTGGAGGAATGGGCAATGAGTACTACATCAATCGTGTTCTGCAGGATACGTTTGACGCAGTCGGTCACAACAATGTGGCTGTTGCAAGAAAAATGTTCAAAACTGTGTCGGAGTTGTCAGGGAAGGTAGATGATGCAAATGTTCAATACTATTATTATATGCTTTTCGCATCGTTCAACCCTGCCGGGTGTGCCATGTCTTTTGTGAGTCATCATGTCGACAATTATTGGCAGTTTTACTGGACTTGTGTCGCATATATAAAATTAAGGCAGGCGCAGAATGTGGATTCTATAATATCCCGTCTTGGGGCATTGGGAGCATTGGATGGAGATGTCGATTTGCTGATAGCTGTTGAAAATGTGTATGATGTGCAGCAGTCGAATAGTGAATATAGCAGACAGTGTCTACAAAATAATCTGCAAAAAGCTGTGATGAACGGGATGAGTGAGCAGTTGAGTCCGTTATGGTATGCTGTTAAAGCTTTTTCTGATGGAAACCATAATTTTGAAGAATGGTTTGCTTTTTATGCCCAAGTAACACTTAGTGAAATAAACGAGGCATACGGAAAAGGATTGGGTAAGCCGACTCCGCCTCCTCTGCCAAAATTCAATCAGCAATCTGTAACATTTAGGCAGAGCCAAGGTTGGAATCCACTGCATGCCGCGCAACAAGCAGGACTTGGACAAATGCCGTCAATGCAGGATGTGCAGGCACAGTTGGAGGTGATGAAGAATCAATATGCAGCAGCAATGCAGCAGATGCCACAGGTGTCTCCAAATTTGCAAGCTCAGTGGCAGAATGTGCCACCTATGAAGCATGAAAGTGCGCCAGAATCTAAACCAAACGACAGTAGGTTGCCACAATATGGGATAATTTTTACGGATACCAATGTCTTGGCAGAGAAATATGGATGCTACGCATCGTTGATAAAAGACTTATTGGATGGATTTATACGTAATTCTGCAGAATTTGGTCATCATTGGGTCCTTCTTGACATCGGTGAATGCCGCCAACAGATAAGTGAGGAGAGATATTGGACGGATTACAATGATATTCTTGCTGAATATATACAAGAAAATAGATATCAGACAGGTTTGACGACGCCAGTGTTCATTATAGGGGGCGATGACGTAATCCCAATACCACAATTGGAAAACCCGATGTATAACGACCGAATCCCAACGGATATGGCCTATTGTTTCTATTCCAACTTTTTCAGCGATTTGTGGGATGGAGACAGAGCTGTATCTGCCAGTTCGGTGCGCAATACGGTTGCGCGGCTGCCTTTGGAGCGTGGTAGTATGCGGACTACTGTACAGGATGACTTGCAGTCATATTTCAATTTGTGCTGTCTCGCAGCTTACGGGATAGAAGTGAATAGTGTGGTTATGGCGTCCAATGCAAATTGGACTGCCAACAGTGTGACAATGTCGCGGCATTTGCCGCTTGTGTGCGTCGCAACTGATGATTGTGACGAGATATGCGAGCGGATGTACAAATGCCCGAAGCTTGTGGCTGTGGCATCTGGAGGATTGCAGGTCGATGAGAAAGTACTGTATGATTACAAACAGTCAATTCAAGAGGCGGGAATGCTCCTTTTTAATCTTCATGGCAGCGATGTTAAAGGGATGTCGGGATTTTATTGTAATTGTCAAGGCGGATATCCGGAATCGTTCAACATAGACTTGATGAAATATAGCAACGCCAGGGTGCTTAACACGGTGGCCTGCTTTGGTGCGCGGTATGATGGGTATGAACGGAATGACTCAATGCTGATGTCATCATTGTTTGGCGGAGGAAAACTTCTGTATGCCGGGTCTACGGTCTCTGTGCCAATGCTTGGCGATTCTGAACAAACTTATCCTTGCGGTGTTGTTCAGTCTCCAGGTTCTGGCTCAGAGAAGTTTGTGCCGATATATTGTTATTATCAATTTTGTGGACTTCCGGCAGGAGAGGCTATGATGCGTGCAAAATTAGACTATTTCAATACTTTCCGTCATATCGAACGGGATGACTTCTCTTTGGCTACAACTATGATGTTTGGTCTATATGGTAATCCGATGCTGCATCTCAAGCCGAGACGGGATGTGGCCGATGACGCTATGTTCCGCTGTGTGCTGCCTAAGCTGCCTAATGTGGATAAAATTGATAGCCCAGTGCGGATGAAAAAGATCCGGCGTTTTTTTGAAAAAGATAGGATGTGTTCGGAGGAAACCCTGTTGTCGCAAATCAGAAATTGCGTTGATGGCAATATGTCAAGTATTCACCAAATGGTGAATCAAAATTTATACAATCAATTGAACCTTGATCCGCGGTGGCTTGATGCGATAGATGAGTTCTCTATACAGCAAGATGGATCAGGAGCGTTGGAGGATGGCTATATTTATAATTATGATAATGATAATAAGTACGGCAGAAGGACAATTGTGGAAGTTGATAAACAAGGTTCTATAAAACGAGTTGTAACATTTAAGTAATGAAATTATGGGGCTGTTTGGTTTTAAACTAAAGAAAGAAAGTAAGAAAAATCACATATTGTGCGACATAAAGTTTGCTATACCATATTTTGACGTGTTTGATTCCAGATTGTTTGATTTTGGCGTGCCGTGTGCAGTGCATGGAAATATGGTGTATGGGGTTGACGACATAGACCTTTTCAAGAGCATAAATGGTAAAGAGTGTGCGGATGATGAGACGTTTAAGAATAGAATCCAAGCCGATGTCGTCGCTCGTGTGAAGGCAGCTGTCGCCAATGCTCCTACGGCTACTCAGATTCCGGTGGTGCAGATTGAACGAAAAGTAATGGAAATAAGCCGATTTGTACAGACGCAAGTCGCATCGCAGATTGAGCTGGCGTATGGAATTGTTGTCAAGTCTTTGAACGTGACAGATATTCTTGTGGACAAAAGCAGTAAGGAATATAGGGAAGTAAGGGCTTTGACGGCTGATTTTGAAAAAGAAAAGCAAATGGCTATGCACAATGCCGATTTGTCAGATTTCAAACTTCAGAACGACATAAATCAAAGAAAGTTGCAAAATAAAATCGCTTTAGAGATGGAGGCAATGCAGCGGCAACAAACGCAGAATATTGACGGACAGGAGAAATTGCAGCAAATGCAGATGGAAAATATGCGAGAAACGATGCGTATCCAACGTGAGGAGATGCAGCGTGCAAGCCGATTGCAGACGGAGCAGACTTTTTTTGATGCCCACAAAGCAGACCTTAATGCATCTGTGCAAAACAAAGCAATAGACAAGGGCATAAATCCTTTTCTGTCGCAACCAGCGTCACGGACGAATGTGGAGACATCGGAAAAACAAGTGCAGTATATGATAGGAATAAATGGACAGTCTAACGGCCCGTTTGATTGGAATCAATTGAAGCAGCTTGTGCAAAGTGGACAGTTGACCAGACAAAGCTTGGTGTGGAAACCGGGTATGCAGTCGTGGGCAGAAGCGGGGGAAATGCAGGATCTTCTACCATTGTTTGTAAATCAGGCTCCTGCGCTGTGATAAGTAATGTAAAATCTAAAAAGCAAAATAAAATAAAATAAATTAAATTGAATTAAATTGAATTAAATTAAATTGTTATGGTGCCAAAAGAATTGGACGAATTAATCAGAGAATATCTGACAGATGGAGTGATCAGCCCAAAAGAACGGGAAGTGCTGTTGCGCAAGGCTCGGCAGTTGGGTCTTGATGAGGATGAGGTGGATTTGTATATTGAAGCGCAGCAGCAAAAGGCGGATCAGGCGAATGATATGGCGGCACGCAGATTGCGTGGCCGTGTTTGTCCTTATTGTGGCGGCTCGATACCCCAGTTCATAGACAAATGCCCTCATTGCGAAAAAACAATAACACCTCAGGCTGATGAGGAGTTGAAAGAGATTCTGGACAAGCTGGAGAATGCATTAATAGATTACAAATCAGGAGGAAACAGTGAGAGAAACAAGGCAGTTGTGGATCGCTATATCCGCAAGGCTAAAGCATATTATGGTAATAATCCAAAAGTGAAAGATTTGCTTAAGGAGATAAAGGCGGAATCAGAAAAAGAGCAGTCGAAAAGGCGAAGAAATGCATTTTGGACGTATGTAGATAATCACAAAATAAAAATAGGTTGCCTTGGATGGATAGCTGTAAATTTTATAATAGCTATATTATCGATAATATGGCTCCATAATGGAGTAGATGCAGATGCAGATGCTTGCATTGAAGCGGTTGAAGCGGCTATTAATGCAGGAGACATCTCAAAAGCAGAGGAGGTGTATAATGCTTTTATTAAAGAACATAGCTATAGAGCAGATGAAGTGGACCGTGCAAAAGCTATGATAAAAAGGGCTAAGGTCAAAAATGGAACAGACCTCGTTACTATAGTACAAAAATATTTGGAAAAAGGAGATGCCGATTCTGCAAAAAATGCAATATTGGAATCCGAAGAAATAAATCAAGTAAATTATAAAGACTATGATGTCTATGTGCTGAAAACAATAAAAATGTTGCTGAAGAACAATTTATTCGATGATGTTGAAGATTTGGCAGTATTTTATAAACAAAGGATAGATGATGACCGACATTGGTCTGAGACAGTCTGCTATAAATATCTTAAGTCGGAATATGAGGCAAAAGGAAGAAACTTTTCGATGCTTGAATATGTAACAGAGGAACAAAATATGAATTCATCCACAATGGAGACAATCCCGCAGACAGCGATGGAAGGTGGCGAATGACGTGTTTGGCGTGAAGTACAGCAAGGACTATAAGAAACTTGTTGATGCAAAAGTGAATAAAAAATATTGGTAGCAAGGCTTTCGAGGGTTGCACTGGCTTGGCGAAGATTGCATCATTGGCTAAAATTCCGCCAGTGTGTGATTCCGAAGTGTTTGACGGAGTCAATAAAACTAACTGCGAATTGATTGTCCCGGAAGGATTTGTCACCGCCTATAAGCAGGCGGAAGTCTGGAATGAATTCAGCAACATAAGGGGCTTTTCCGGAGTTGAGGTCACCGTGGCTGACAAGACACGGAAGATAGTGGTAGAATAGCTGCATCGCGCGTTGACATTGTTTGTGGCGCATCGCTCGCGTATTCCGTCTTTTTTACGTTGAGCATTTATAGACAAAAGGACTGGCACGGGGTGTCAGTCCTTTTGTCTATAAAAGTATTGCCGCAGGGCAATCGTCAAAACTATTTCCTGACGTTGACAAATCTTGAATGCTGGTTTTTGTATTTACCTATAAAACGAGTCATTCCCGTGGCTGCGGAGGCCGATGGCTTTCCACGCCTATATGGTGTTGGCTTTTTCAGTGTGCTCCTTTGTGTAGGCATCGTCGTGGACACCCGCCACGGCACGGCCGCTGGGGTCGTTGACGCCGCGGAACGAGGCGTCCCAGGCGAGGGCTTCGGCGGTGGAGCATGCCACGCTCGGCACGCTCGGCACGCTGCGAGCCGCACTGTCGGACGGGAAATATCCTTCAAAGATGGTGCGGTAGTAATATTCTTCCTTGTTCTGCGGCGGGTTGATGGGAAATCGTTCTGCCGCATGCGCCATCTGTTCGTCGGTGACGGCTGCTGCAGTCACTTCTTTGAGGGTGTCGATCCAGCTGTAGCCCACTCCGTCGGAAAATTGCTCTTTCTGTCGCCAAGCGACGCTCTCTGGGAGCATGTCGGCAAAGGATTCGCGGACTATGCGCTTCTCGATGGTTTTGCCGGGACACATCTTGGATTCCGGATTGAGCCGCATCGCAACGTCAAGAAATTCTTTGTCGAGAAACGGCACGCGTCCTTCAACGCCCCATGCCGACAGCGACTTGTTGGCGCGCAGACAGTCGTAGAGGTGCAGCTTCGACAGCTTGCGCACGGTCTCTTCATGAAATGCGCGTGCGTCGGGTGCTTTGTGGAAGTAAAGGTAGCCTCCAAACACTTCGTCGGCGCCTTCGCCGCTGAGCACCATCTTTATGCCCATGCTCTTGATTACGCGGGCGAGCAGATACATCGGCGTGGAGGCGCGAACGGTGGTGACATCGTAGGTCTCGATGAAATATATCGCATCGCGCACGGCGTCGAGGCCTTCCTGGATAGTGTAGTTGATTTCGTGGTGCACGGTGCCTATATAGTCTGCCACTTCACGGGCTTTTGCCAAATCGGGCGCGCCTTTCAATCCTACGGCAAAAGAGTGGAGTTGAGGCCACCATGCCTCTTTCTTGTCGTCGGTCTCGATGCGGCGTGCGGCAAATTTTTTGGCAATGGCGGAAATTACCGAACTGTCGAGTCCTCCGGAAAGCAGCACACCGTAGGGCACGTCGCTCATCAGCTGCCGTCTGACGGCGTCTTCAAGGGCGTCATGCAGGGCTTTTACATCGGCGGTGTTGTCTTTGACGGCGTCGTAGCTCATCCAGTCGCGTTTGTACCAGCGGACCATCTTGCCGTCGCTGCCGCGGTAGTAATGCCCTGGCAAAAATGGCTCATACTCGTCGCAGAAGCCTTCAAGGGCTTTGAGCTCGCTGGCGCAGTACACGCGCCCTTCGTTGTCATGGCCTATGTAGAGCGGAATCACGCCTATGGGGTCGCGGGCAATGAGGAAATCATCGGTTTCCTCATCATACAGTGCGAAGGCGAAGATGCCGTTGAGGTCTTCGAGAAAGTCGATGCCTTTGTCGCGGTAGAGCGCAAGGATCACCTCGCAGTCAGACCCTGTGGCAAAGTCGTATTTGCCTTCGTAGCGCTGGCGGATGTCGCGGTGGTTGTAAATCTCGCCGTTGACTGCAAGAATCTGCTTGCGGTCGGGGGAGAACAATGGTTGGCCGCCGCTTTCGGGGTCGACGATTGAAAGACGTTCGTGGGCGAGAATGGCCGACTTGCCGCAATAGATGCCGCTCCAGTCAGGACCGCGGTGGCGTATTTTTTTTGACATTGCCAATGCCTTGGGACGCAAGGCCGAAACGTCGCTCTTGATGTTGAAGATTGCTGCTATACCACACATGATAGTATCGTTTTTTAGACTTGTTTGGTTTTAAGATATTTGTCGATGTCGGCTGCCGCTTGGCGTCCGGCGGCAATGCACCGCACCACAAGACTTGCCCCTGTGGCTGCGTCGCCTGCCACAAACACGTTGTCGGGCAATTCGGGTTGCTGGGGCTTAAGAAATCCCATGGCGAGCAACACAAGGTCAGCGTCGATGACTCCCTTTTTGCCGGTGGGTTTCATCAGCGGGCGTCCGCCTTCGGGGTTTGGCGTCCATTCCACTTCCTCCACCTCCACTCCGATGACATTGTTGTCCTTGCCGATGAATCTGGTCGACGACAGACACCACCTTCGCTCGCAGCCTTCCTCATGGCTCGAACTTGTGCGCAGCACTTGCGGCCACTGTGGCCATTGGGTGGCTGGGTTGTTGCCTACCGGAGGCTTCGGCATGATTTCAATCTGCGTCACAGCCACGGCGCCTTGACGGATGCTCGTGCCTATGCAGTCGCTGCTGGTGTCGCCTCCGCCGATTACCAGCACTCGCTTGCCTTTTGCCGTCACCCGCTCGTCGGCTGAGAATGTCTGTCCGGCAAGCACCCGGTTTTGTTGGCTCAGCAGGTCGAGCGCGAAATGCACACCGTTGAGGTCGCGTCCGGGAATGTTGAGGTCGCGCGCCTGGGGGGTGCCTGTGCAGACGGCATAGGCATCGAATCCCTTGGGAAGATTGAGGATGTCGATGTCGGCATTCACCTCAAAAGTTATGCCTTCTGCCTTCATCACATCGACGCGGCGGTCTATGATGGCTTTGTTGAGCTTGAAATTGGGAATGCCGAAGCGGAGTAGCCCTCCAACAGCCTCGCGGCGTTCGAACACGGTGACGTCGTAGCCGCGGCGGTTCAATTGGTTGGCTGTTGCCAGTCCGGCGGGACCGCTGCCCACTACCGCCACTTTTTTGCCGTTGCGTTGATACTGCCGCGGCACCACATATCCTTCGCGGAATGCTGTCTCGGCAATTGCGCCCTCGTCTTCGCGGATGGTGACAGGAGCGTCGACGGCAAGTTTAAGCACACAGCTCTTCTCGCACAGGGCTGGGCATATGCGTCCGGTGAATTCCGGAAAATCGTTGGTCAGCGACAGTATTTCATAAGCTTCGTGCCAGTTGCCTTTGTAGATGGCGTCTTGAAATTCCGGAGGGCGGTTGCCAAGCGGACATGCTCAGTGGCAGAACGGCACGCCGCAGTCCATGCAGCGGGATGCCTGCAGGCGGCGTTCGGATGTGTTGAGGGTTTGTTCCACTTCTCCGAAGTCACGGATACGGTCGTGGATGGGGCGATAGCCCGCCTCCTGGCGTGGTACGGTAAGAAAAGCCTTAGGATTACCCATATATGTTGTTTCGTTTTATCGGTTGGGAAAATAAGTTAATAGTCACGCTGCACCTCGGCGATTTTCTGTTGTAGTTTGAGCATCTGTTCCTCGGCAAGCACCCGCTTGTATTCGATAGGTGTCACCTGTATGAAGTCGTCGACATACCGGTTCCATTCATCAAGCATCTGGCGTGCCAGCGCCGAGCCGGTGTAGCGGTAGTGCTGACGAATGAGCTCGTGCAGCTCCTTGCGTGCCGAGGAGTCTTCGATGAGCGAGAGTTCAACCATCTCCATGTTGCAGAAGTAGTCAAACTTGCGGTCGGGATCCCAAACGTATGCCACGCCGCCGCTCATGCCGGCTGCGAAATTGCGTCCGGTTGCTCCGAGCACCACAACGCGTCCGCCGGTCATATATTCGCAACAGTGGTCGCCGACACCTTCAACAACGGCAATGGCACCTGAATTGCGCACGGCAAAACGTTCGCCGACACGGCCGTTGATATAAACCTCGCCGCTTGTGGCTCCATAAAGGAGCGTGTTGCCGGCAATGGTGTTTTTCTCTGCCGCGAAATGGCTTCTGACTGGGGGTGCCACGGCGATGCGTCCGCCACTGAGTCCTTTGCCGAGATAGTCGTTGGCCTCGCCCTCAAGCTTGAAGCTTATGCCATGGGCGAGAAATGCTCCGAAGCTTTGTCCGGCAGAGCCTTTGAATCTGACGGAAATGCTCTCGTCGGGCAGACCCTCGTTGCCGAATTTGTCGGCAATCAATCCCGACAGCATCGCGCCTACAGCGCGGTCGGTGTTGGCGATTGCATATTCGAGCGACACTTCTTTGCCGTTGCTGATAGCCGGATCGGAGGCTGCTATGATTGTGCGGTCGAGCACGCTGTCGATGTCGTGCGACTGCTCCTCTGTGTGGCGTATGCTTGCGTCGCCGCTTTCTTTATGCAGTAGGCGGGAGAAGTCGAGCAGTTCTGACTTCTGGCTGACTGCTTTGTCTATCTCAATCAAATCGGTGCGGCCTATGATGTCGTTGAATTTCCGGAATTCCATCTCTGCAAGATATTCACGCACCTCTTCGGCGAGAAAACGGAAATAGTTGACCACGTGGTCGGCATGTCCGCGGAAGTGTGCCCTCAGTTCAGGATTCTGTGTGGCAACGCCCATAGGACAGGTGTTTGAGTGGCATTTGCGCATCATCACGCATCCCAATACTATAAGCACTGTCGTGCCGAATCCAAATTCCTCGGCGCCGAGCAACGCCATGCTCACGATGTCGTGTCCGGTTTTCATTTGGCCGTCGGTCTGAAGGCGCACTTTGCCGCGCAGCCCGTTGCGCACGAGCGTCTGCTGCGTCTCGCTCAGACCAATCTCAGGCGAGATTCCGGCATACCGCATCGATGAAGCCGGCGACGCTCCTGTGCCTCCCTCGGCTCCTGAGATTACAATCAGGTCGGCCTTTGCCTTTGCCACACCCGCCGCGATGGTGCCGACACCGCTTTCCGCCACGAGTTTCACGCTGATGGCTGCGCGCGGATTGACATTCTTAAGGTCGAAAATCAGTTGCGCGAGGTCTTCGATTGAGTAAATGTCGTGGTGCGGTGGCGGAGAGATGAGTGAGATGCCTGGAATGGAGTGGCGTGTGCGGGCAATCACCTCATTGACTTTGAATCCGGGCAATTGTCCTCCCTCGCCGGGTTTTGCTCCCTGTGCCACCTTTATTTGAATCTCCTCGGCGTTGACCAGATATTCCGTTGTGACGCCGAAGCGGCCGGAGGCAATCTGCTTTGTCTTGCTCGACAGCGACACTCCGTCGACCGCCTCGTGGAAGCGGCTGCTGTCCTCGCCGCCTTCGCCCGTATTGCTGCGTGCGCCGAGTCGGTTCATTGCCAGGGCAAGCGCCTCGTGGGCTTCCTTGCTAATGGCTCCAAACGACATTGCTCCAGTTACGAAATGCTTTACAATTTCTTCTACCGGCTCCACTTCGTCAATCGGAATCGGATTTTTCTTGAACGTGAAGAAGTCGCGCAGAAATATCGGTTCTGCTTTGTGGTCGGCGGCGGCTGTGAATTCTTTGAATTTATTGTAGTTGCCTTGACGGGTGGCAAGCTGCAGCAGTGCAATCGTTTCAGGATTCCAGGCGTGGCGCTCGCCGTCTTTGCGATATGAGAACTGCCCGATGTTTGGCAGAATCTCGTCATCGTCTTTAATGGAGAAGCCATCATCGTGGAAATGCGTGTAGCTGTCGGCGATTTCCTTCAGGCGGATACCTCCGATGGACGATGTCTGTGTCCCGAAATAGTTGCGCAGCAGCTCCTCGCTGACTCCTACAGCCTCGAAAATCTTTGCTCCGCGGTAGGAACGGATGGTGCTGATGCCCATCTTGCTCATTATTTTGTAGAGACCCTTGCAAAGAGCCTTGATGTAGTTGCTTTCAGCCGTTTCGTAGTTCATCTGCACATCGCCGCGCTTCACCAGGTCGTCGAGCACGGCGAATGCCATATAAGGGTTGATGGCGCTTGCTCCATAGCCAAGCAGCAGTGCTGCATGCATCACCTCCCTGATCTCTCCGCTCTTGACGATAAGAGCGGTCTGCACACGTTTCTGCACCGAAATCAGATGATGGTGCACAGCACTCACCGCCAGCAACGACGGAATTGCCACATGGTCGCGGTCGACGCCCTCGTCGGTCAGTATTATGTAGTTCACACCGTCGTCGACCGATGCCTCGGCGCGGCGGCACAGCTCATAGATGGCTTCCTGCAGCCCGGCGGTGCCTTTTGCCGCATCAAACAGCATTGGCAGCTTCACGGTGTTGAATCCCTTGTATCGGATATTGCAGAGAATGTCGAGCTGGGTGTTGGTCAGCACGGGGTGGGGCAGACGCACCATCTTGCAGTGCGACTCGCTTGGCAAAAGGATGTTCATGCCCACAGCGCCGATATATTCTGTCAGCGACATCACCAGCTGTTCGCGGATTGGGTCTATGGCAGGGTTGGTCACCTGTGCAAACTGCTGACGGAAGTAGTTGAACAGCAGTTGCGGACGGCTGCTCAACACGGCAAGCGGCGTGTCGTTGCCCATAGAGGCAGTAGGCTCCGACCCGTTCACGCACATAGGCTTTATGGTGCGTTCCACGTCTTCGCGCGTGAATCCGAAAGCACGCAGCTTTCTACCGAAGAGACTGACGGCATTGTCCACTTTGCGTCCGCTGCGTAGCGTGTGCAGCTCGATGCGGTTTGTCGACAGCCATTGTCGGTATGGGCGTGCGGTGGCAAGCTGCGCTTTCAGCTCGCCGTCATAGTATATCTTGCCTTCCTGTGTGTCGACAAGCAGAATTTTGCCAGGTTGCAGACGTCCTTTTTCTTCGATGTCGGCAGGTTCGATGTTGATTACTCCAGCCTCGCTCGCAACCACCATCATACCGCCTTTCGTAATCAGATAGCGTGCCGGACGCAGACCGTTGCGGTCGAGCATTCCGCCGGCATAACGCCCATCGCTGAAAAGAAGTGCCGCCGGTCCGTCCCACGGTTCCATAAGGATGGAGTGGTATTCATAAAACGCTTTCAAATCCTCGCTGATAGGATTCTTGTCGTTGAACGACTCCGGCACGAGCATTGCCATGGCATGCGGCAGACTTAGTCCTGACATTACGAAGAATTCCAGAACATTGTCGAGCGAGGCGGAGTCGCTCATGCCCGGTTGGATGATTGGACGTATGTCCTTGACGTTGCCCAACGCCGGCGTCGACAGCACGCTTTCTCTTGCCTCCATCCAGGCGCGGTTGCCGCGGATGGTGTTGATCTCGCCGTTATGCGCCAGCAGACGGAACGGCTGTGCCAAACTCCAGGTTGGAAACGTGTTGGTGCTGAAGCGGGAGTGCACCAACGCCAGCCCGCTTGTGAAATATGGTTGTGTGAGGTCTTTGAAATACTCGCGCACCTGGGTTGACGAGAGCATACCCTTATAAATGATGTTCTTGCTTGACAGCGACACGATATAGAAGTCCTTGTCGTCGATGCGGCGCTCGATGCGTTTGCGCACAAGATATAACGTGCGCTCAAAAGTGTCGGTGTCGGTAACTCCGGTAATGAAAATCTGCTTTATGTCGGGTTCTGTGTCGCGGGCGTCTTTGCCGAGAATCTCTGAGCGTACGGGCACATTGCGCATGTGCATCAACTGCAGTCCCTCACGCTCCACTTCTTCAATCACGATTCCCATAATTGCGGCTTGGCGTTTCTCGTCTTTCGGCAGAAACACCAGTCCGGTGCCGTATTTGCCTTTTTCCGGCACTGGAATGCCTTGAAGAAGAATGAATTCGTGTGGAATCTGAATCATAATCCCGGCGCCGTCGCCTGTCTTGTTGTCGGCACCCTCTGCGCCGCGGTGCTTCATGTTTTCAAGCACTGTCAGGGCTGCATCGACCAGTTCGTGGGATTTGTCACCATTGATGTTGACGAGCATGCCCACACCGCATGCATCGTGTTCGTAGGAAGAGTCATACAGCCCCAAGGGCTGGTGACTTGGATAGTCTTTTTGGTCTATCTTCTTGGAAAAAAGATTGTTTTTGTTCAAATTTTCTTTCATAATCCCGCTTTTTTCTCTTCTTTACTTACATTTTGACTGCAAAGATATGGAAAAACATTAAGCCTGCAAACTAAATGCGATAAAAATAGCCATTGTTGTGGAAAAAAGTTTTGCAAATACGTTGAAAATAGCAAAAAGAAAGCGAATATGGCTGAAATATGGCATAATAGTCAGAGCTGCTGCGTGCGGATGATTGTTTTATTGAAAGATAGGCTGCGGTTTGGCAAAACATTTTCAAACAAGTTTGAATGTTTTTCACTCACCTTGCACTACTTTCAATAAAATAGGCTGCGGTTCGGAATCGCAAAATCAAATAAATTTGTTTTGCGCTTCACTCACCTTGCACTACTTTCAATAAAATAGGCTGCGGTTCGGCAAAACATTTTCAAACAAGTTTGAATGTTTTTCACTCACCTTGCACTATCTTTGCAGTTGATAAAACAACAACCGGATGAAACCAAATTTTTTGAAGGGGCTTCTTAGGCGAGTGCTTGTGTTGCTCCGTTACATTTGGCGCGGCTGCGTCAAAATGTGGAATTGGTATCGGCGCACTTACAAGCAGGCGCGTTGGTATGGAAAAGTGGGTATTGTGTGTGCCACGGTGGTGGTGTCGTTTGTCCTTTATTTGATATTGGTCGACATCAATTTCTTGTGGCTTTTCGGAAAATCGCCGAGCTTATATGACATAGCCCATCCCAAACAAGATGAAGCGTCGATTGTCTACAGTGCCGACGGTAAGGTGCTCGGACGTTACTATCGCGAGAACCGTATACCTGTTGAATATGACGAGATTTCGCCAATGCTCATCAACGCGTTGGTGTCGACGGAGGATGAGCGTTTCTATTCCCACCACGGCATAGATTTTCAGGGTGTGGCGGCTGCGATGAAGGATATGGCTGTGCACCACGAGGCGCGTGGAGCGAGCACGATTACTCAGCAGCTGGTCAAGAATATGTTCCGCACACGCACTGAGTATTCCACCGGACTCACTGGATTTATACCTGGCGTGCGTCTGTTGGTGATGAAGACGAAGGAATGGGTGACGGCTGTCAAACTGGAGATGTTCTATACAAAAAAGGAGATTCTGACGATGTATCTCAACACGGTGGATTTCGGCAGCAATGCTTTCGGCATCCGCACGGCGGCGAAGACTTATTTCAACACGACGCCGATGCAGCTGAAGACGGAGGAGTCGGCTGTGCTTGTCGGTATGCTGAAGGCCACTACGACCTACAATCCGCGTCTTAATCCGAAGAATTCAAAGAGCCGCCGCAATGTGGTGTTGAGCAACTTGTTGCGCAAGAAGTTTCTTACGCACGAGGAGTATGACTCGCTGAGCGAGCTGCCGATAGAACTGAAATATACGCCTGTGAAGCCTACCGACGGCAAGGCTCCGTATTTCCGCGACGTGCTTGCCGATGAGCTGCAGAATGGATGGTGCAAGGACAATGACAAGGATCTCTATGGCGACGGACTGCGCATCTACACGACCATCGACTCGCGTATGCAGAAGTATGCCGAGGAGGCTGTGATGAAGCACATGCAGCAGGTGCAGCGCAATTTCAAGTCCGACTGGGGCAATGAGAATCCGTGGCGCGACGAGAACCGCGAGGAGAAGAAGGGATTTATTGAGGACATCGCCAAAAGAACTGACTACTACAAGCAGTTGTCGGCACGTTATCCCGACGACCCTGATTCGGTGAATTATTATATGAATCTGCCTCACCGCGTGAAGTTGTTTGACTACAATGCTCCCGACCAGGTGCGCACGGAAATGATGAGTGCGATGGACTCCATCAGGTATATGGTGAAGTTCCTGCATTGCGCATTTGTGGCGATGGAGCCTGAAACGGGCGCTGTCAAGGCTTGGGTCGGCGATATTGACTATAATCATTGGCAATATGACAAGGTGACCGCTGAGCGTCAGCCGGGATCCACATTCAAACTGTGTGTCTACACAGCCGCGATGGAGGCTGGACTCGGCCCGTGCGACGACCGTGTGGACGAGTGGAAGCAGTATGACGCTTTCGACAAAGACGGCAAGCCGACGAAGTGGACTCCGCGCAATGCCAACGGATACTATACCGGCGGAGCGATGTCGCTGAAGCACGCGTTCTCAAATTCGATCAACTCGGTGGCTGTCTCGGTGGCGCATGAGGTGGGCTTGAACCGCGTTGCCGACGTGGCTCATAAACTGGGCATCACCTCTCCGATAAAAGAAACTCCGGCAATGCCGCTCGGCACGGAGGATGTCACTCTGCTCGAACTGGTCGACGCCTACTGCACGGTGATGAACAAGGGCAGGCACAACGTGCCGGAATTTGTCACCCGCATCGAGGACAAAGACGGCAATGTGCTTTATGTGGCTGAACCGAAAAACGAGCAGGCAATCAGCGAGGAGTCGGCTTTCTTGATGCAGCAGATGCTGCTGGCTGGTATGACGGAGCCGGGAGGCACGTCGCAAGCCTTGTGGAGCTACGACATCCATCATTTCGACACCAATTTCGGAGGCAAGACAGGCACTACGTCAAACAACAGTGACGGCTGGTATGTGGGCGTGACGAAAAACCTTGTTGCCGGATGCTGGTGTGGAGGAGAATACCGCAGCGTGCATTTCCGCAGCGGACGGATGGGGCAGGGTAGCCACACGGCGCTGCCTGCGTTTGGCTATTTTATGGAGAAAGTGCTGCGCGACCCGCAATTGGCTGCGAAATATCGTGGAAAGATTTCCGACAAGCCGTGGCCCGGTCTGAGGGTCGACGACCGCCCGTACAACTGTCAGGGCTATGTGGCGCCTTCCGACACTACTGATGTTGACAGCACCGATGTTGAAGACATTGATATGCCCGAGGAAGAAATCGAGCTTGACAACAACGGCAATGAAATTCCGTCGGAACCGGCACAGGGCAATATTTGACGGAACAGTATAAAAACAATAACCGCGGAGGGCATAGGCTTTCCGCGGTTGTTGTTTGTGAGTGTTGCTGATTAGTATTGTTCCTTCTCGTTGGGGAAATCAGAGGTCTTCACGTCCTCGATGTATTTTGCCACAGCGTCGGTGATGATTGTGCCCACATCAGCGTAGCGGCGCAGGAAGCGAGGCGAGAATCCCTTGTTGATGCCGAGCATGTCGTGCATCACGAGCACCTGTCCGTCGACACCGCCTCCGGCACCGATACCGATGATAGGAATTTCAAGCATTTCTGCCACTTTTTTTGCCAATGTGGCGGGGATTTTCTCAAGCACGATTGCAAAGCATCCAATCTCCTGCAGCAGTTTGGCGTCTTCGATAAGTTTGTTTGCCTCAGCCTCTTCGCGGGCACGCACGGTGTATGACCCGAATTTGTTGATTGACTGTGGTGTCAGTCCGAGGTGCCCCATCACTGGAATGCCGGCGCACAGGATGCGCTCAATCGACTCGCGCACTTCGGCGCCGCCCTCGAGCTTCACGCAGTCGGCATGTGTTTCCTTCATGATGCGGATGGCCGAAGCCAAAGCCTCTTTAGAGTTGCCCTGGTATGTTCCGAAAGGCATGTCTACAACCACGAGCGCGCGGTTCACGCCACGCATCACCGACTTGCCGTGATAAATCATTTGGTCGAGCGTCATCGGCAGAGTGGTCACGTTTCCAGCCATCACGTTGCTGGCGGAGTCGCCAACGAGAATCACGTCCATTCCAGCCTCGTCGATGAGTTTCGCCATCGAGAAATCGTAGGCTGTAAGCATAGATATTTTTTCTCCGCGCTGCTTCATTTCGAGCAGGCGGCGAGTAGTCACTTTCCGTTTGTCTTCTGTGTAAGTTGACATAATCAATTAGTTTTTAAATTTAATCGGCTGCAAAGTTACGTCTTTTAAATGACAAAAGGAAAAAAAGGTGCTGCCCACATCTGAAAATCGCTGAAATGTGCTAAATTTGCAAATAAAACATAAAAATCTGTGATATTATGATTGTACACGAACAGCTTTCTTTTCAGGATGCATTGTCGCTTGCCACAAAGCGAATTTTTGAAACAAAGGGACGCTCCCGCCGGTCTGAGTTTTGGTGGGCTATGCTGGTTGCCTATTTCATATCAAATTTCCTTCCTCCGTTTTGGCTTGTGACCATACCTATATCAATCAGACGGTTGCACGACACGGGACGCAGCGGATGGTGGATGTTTTTCCCAGTAGTGGCCACAATCATTATTGTCTCAATGTGTGTCTCGGATGTTCTTAGCTTTATGACGATGGATGATTTTGAGGACACCATTACTCCGTTTGTGGTATTTGGCAAGTATATATTTTTCTGTGGCATAGTTTCTGTATATCAGATTGTGATGATAATATTCTTTTGCCAGGACAGTGCGGAGGGCGAAAATCGCTATGGAGCGTCGCCGAAATATGAGGAAGAGCCTCCATGTGTCCCTCCGGAAGAAAGAAAAGAATAATGCTTTATGGACATTGAGCAAGTCAGGGAATACGCTTTGTCTTTGTTTGGTGTGACTGAGGATCAGCCGTTTGGCGAAGACGTTGTCACCTTTCGTGTTGAGGGCAAGATTTTTCTGTGCCTTTGGCTGGGTGGAAGTCGGCTTGGCATGAATGGTGAGAATCCGCGGTTTGCATGTAAACTGACTCCGGAGAGAAACGAGGCGTTGCGCGAGCGATATGCGGCGGTGACCCCAGCGTTTCATTGGAACAAGAAGCATTGGAGCGACGTGTATTATGGGCAACTTGCCGCAGAAACTGTAACGGAGTGGATAAAAGAGTCGTATGAGCTTATAGTCAGCAAGCTGCCAAAGGCGGTGAGAGCAAAATATCAGTAACATTATATTCAGAATGAAAGCATATACATACATAGAGAAGGGCAAGTTTGCCTTGATTGACAAGCCTAAACCAGAACTGCAGGAAGCGACAGACGCCATTGTCCGTGTGACCCTCGGCAGCATCTGTTCAAGCGACCTGCATATAAAGCACGGGAGTGTGCCGAGAGCGGTGCCGGGCATCACTGTCGGCCATGAGATGGTCGGCGTGGTGGAAGCAGTAGGCGCCGACGTGAAAGGCGTGAAGGTAGGCGACCGTGTGACCGTCAATGTGGAAACCTTCTGCGGTGAGTGCTTCTACTGCAGGCACGGCTATGTCAACAACTGCACTTCTCCTCATGGCGGATGGGCTCTCGGTTGTCGTATCGACGGCGGACAGACGGAATATGTGCGTGTGCCGTTGGCGTCGCAGGGCTTGAACCGCATTCCCGACAGCGTGACCGACGAGCAGGCTCTGTTTGTTGGCGATGTACTTGCCACGGGATTTTGGGCGGCTCGCATAAGTGAGATTACGCCCGACGACACGGTGCTGGTTGTCGGTGCCGGACCTACGGGCATCTGCACGTTGATCTGTGCGATGCTGAAGCGCCCGAAGCGCATCATCGTGTGTGAGCCGTCGGAAGAGCGGCGGGCTTTTGTCAAGGAGCATTATCCCGACGTGCTGCTGACCACGCCGGATGCCTGCGAGGAGTTTGTGAAGCAACACAGTGACCATGGCGGCGCCGACAGGGTGCTGGAAGTGGCTGGCGCAAAGGATACGTTCCAGTTGGCATGGCGCTGTGCGCGGCCTAATGCCATTGTCACGGTCGTGGCGCTTTATGACGCTCCGCAGATTCTTCCGTTGCCCGATATGTATGGCAAGAACCTGACGTTCAAGACCGGCGGTGTTGACGGTTGCGACTGCGAGGAGGTGCTCAGGCTCATTGAGCAGGGGAAAATCGACACCACTCCGCTTATCACGCATCGCTTCCCGCTTGACAGAATAGAGGAGGCATACCGTATATTTGAGAACAAGGAAGACGGCGTAATCAAGATTGCCGTCTATAATTGATACCTTTAAGATTATTAACCATTGAGTTGCGAATTAAATGATTTTCTAACTAAATGAAAAAAACGAACATGAAAAATTTCCTGACATTACTCATCGCTATGCTTTCGCTGTTTCCGACGGCCATGCATGGAGCCGGCAAGAAGGTGGTAACATCTATCGACATCACTATTCCGTTGCCCAAAGACGGTATGGGTATCGAGGATGGCGAGCAGATACAAATCACCGCAGCCAAGACAGCGTATGGCGACCTGGTTCAGCAAGGCATCGCGTCGGTCTTCAGCATTTTATGGGAAGGCGAGTTCAACAGAAAAAATTCCGATTCTCCCAAGTTCCAGGCAGGCTATACGTATCGTGCCAGCATGAAACTGATGCTCGACACCCAGAGTCCCTACATTATCAAGTATGCGATGCGCGATGGCGACTACTATGTCGACGACACCATGCTGAAGATTACCGTCAACGGCGAGCCTGCCAGAGTGCTTGTCGGCAGCCCTTACTTCCCCCGCTGCAGTTTTGTGGTTACCGTGCCTGGCGGCGATGGCGGCAATCTCAAGAAGGAGAACCTGTTCTTTGACTATAATGCCAACAAGGAGAAAAATCGTGCCAGCAATAATGTCTATACAAAAGAGACAGCCGACGCCTGCTGCGCATCATTCCATCCACATGATGTGGTCACCATTACAGAGACCCACGACCCGTTGCCCGAGTTTGAAGGGCCCAATCGAGTCTTTCTTACCAAGGTTATCGTAGACACTGGCAACAAGACGGATTACTTAAAGTTTGCCCATTCGTTGACCCAGTATATGGGTGGCTATTACAACCTCAAGGAGGTGTGGCTCAGCGACAAAGTCAACGCCGTGGAGTTTATGCGCGAACTCGACGAAGGCATGAAGAGCAAGCTGTTTCCCAACTATTATCATTTCTACGGCCATAGCACAATGTTCCTTGCCGGCGACGCCACCCTGTGTGTGCCAGCCAGTCAGGCTGCTGCCGTCAAAGCACAGATGGCACGTCACAGCAAGTTCCCGTGCTACACCGTAAGAACATATACCGGCAACGTGCAAGAAGCCCAGAAGGCCGGACTCGGAGCCACCAAGAATCCCTGTACAAAGCACAACTTTGTGGCACGCCTGTATACTGCCGACCGTGTGATGCAGCACTATACCTGTAAGCAAGATCCTAAAGTGTATTACTCATGCAGCATCTGCGGGGAGTGTGAGCGCAATCCGCGCCACACTTTCATGTTCGTCGACAAGGAGGAAGAGAAAAGATACATACCGGGCGTTCATTCCTTTACTGCCGACCTTGCCACCGAGCAGGCCTATGTGGGCACCAATGCCGCAGGCGAGCATGTCTATTGGAAGAGCTGCAAATGGTGTGGCTTGTCTTACAACTATGAGCAGCGCCACCTAACAGAGAAACACTTCCGCCTGTCGGGCTCTGACGGCACGTTGGCACTGTATCGCAAGCATATGGAGGCAGCGCTCGACATGCGTGAGGACGAGGCAAAACTGAGCACTACCGCTCAGCCGGATATGTTTACACTGCCAGCCCGCAGCACTGTGAAGAAGAGCACGTGGGCAGAAGACGCTGTGACGCGCGCCCTTTGCGACAACCTTGTCGACGAGCAACTGCTGGGCAATGACTACACCCTTACCGCCACGCGCCAACAGGTGGCATCGATAGCCAAGAGGCTCATCAAGGAGATGACCGGAAAGGACGCCAATGAAGGTAAGCTGAACCTCTTTGCCGACATCGCCGGTGGCGACCTCGACATGAATGCCGCTGTAACCCGTCAGGAGATGGCAACGCTCATTTATCGTGCCATGCGCTATATTGAGAAAAACTCGGAGTATACTTATACCGAATACGACTCCAATCTTGATGCCTATACCGACAGTCAGCAAATCAAACCGTGGGCGGAGGAGCCTATGGCGTTTATGGAGGCCCTGGAGCTTGTCGATCCCGTCACATCAACCACTCTTGTGCCCGACGGCGCTTGCTCCATCGAGCTGGCGCTCGCCACTGCCGAGCGCGCCACGATGGCACAGCACACCGGATGGGCGCAGACCGTATCAGATGGTGAAAAGAGTGATTATATCTCTGTTGCCAACAGCCACGATGCCCTCGGCACATCCAATTCTACATTGGGCTTCTACGAGCGTGTGTGGGTCTATCGTATGAGAAACAACAACGGCAAGATAGAAATCAAGGATAAATATACGGGTCAGCACCTCGAGTTCAACAGAGAGTATCTGCACCCTGTGCGCTGGCGTGGCAACGGTGTGTCAAACGTTTCACAAAAGGTGAGAAACGTCCGCAACAAAATCAATAAATGGCAAAAGAAAAACGACAGATAGAGAAAGGGTAGGCTGTGATGAGGAAACCACCTCATCACAGCCAATGACCAATAACGATATGGCCGCCTTTGTCACTATGACAGAGGCGGCTGTTTGTTGGTATGCTCGGCATGAGCATTGCGTTATCCCGAACTCGCGTTTTTAATCTTTCAAACAAGCAAGCGGTATTACTTTGACTCCGTCTGGACGTGTGTAAGCCATACTGCCGCCTGTCATGACAATCATTAAGTCGGGTTCGCGCAGCGGCACCTGCTTTTCTGTCTCATTATGCACTTGAATGAGTCGTTTAATTTCCAAAAGATGCTTGGCTCCTTCTTCTATCTCACGACTGCCAAGTTTACATTCTATAAGGGCGTAGCGTCCATTGTCGAGATGAAGCACAAGGTCGGCCTCCAGTCCGTAGCGGTCACGATAGTATGACAAATGATTGCCAAAGCCTGGCGTGTAGGCTCGAAGGTCTCTCGCACACATCTGTTCAAAGATGAAACCAAAGGTCTTGAGCTGAGTCATCAATGCTTCTGGAGAAAGTCCTAAAGCAGCAATTGCAATAGACGGGTCTACGAAAGCCCGTTTTATACCACTTCGAATTGCTGTTTTACTTCGGACGGCAGGACACCACGCTTCAATATTGTCAATAACAAACAATTTATTGAGGGAGGTTACGTAATCCTCAAACGCACTCATAGAAAGTGAAACTTCCCCAGAGGCTGTTACATCAGCTAACAGAGCTGTGTTTTTTGCCAATGTAGATATGTTACGGGCATACGAACGTAATATGGCACGTGTAGTACGCTCATCCCTTTGTACATCATCTACTCTGGAGATATCGTCCCGACAGATGGCATCAACATAATTGCGTGCAATAAGTAGCTTTGCCTTATCACTCTTCATATTAAGAAACGCAGGCCATCCGCCACGACAAGCTGCATAAATCAAGTCTTCAATCTTCATATCTGAAGTGATGCCGTCTATGTCCAAGTCTTTATTATCAAACAATTCTTTAAGTGAAATCTTTCCGTTAGACTCTCTCGATTCCCATAAGCTCATTGGCAACATCTTCATTCGTGATATTCTACCCGTACCAGAATGATGAATCTTGCTTCTGTCAACGACAGTAGATCCGGTAAGAATGAACTGTCCAGGAACCTGACGCTTGTCCACCATAGTACGCACGGCATCCCAAAGCACAGGAGCATCCTGCCATTCATCTATAAGACGAGGAGTTTCACCCATCAACAATAAGGATGGTTTTGAAGCAGCAGTTGCAGCGTATTCTTCCTGCATCTCTGTGTCCTGCATCTTTATGACACTTTTGCTCAATTGCTCTGCAGTTGTTGTCTTTCCGCACCACTTAGGACCCTCTATTAGTACTGCCCCAAAAGCCTCAAGACGCTCTGCCAGTTGAAGGTCTGCAATTCTATGTGAATAACTCATATTGTAACCACGGTTTGATTATGTATGCAAAGTTAATGACATTCAGTTGTATATGCAAGCAAAAACTAATATTTGTGCATATTTAGTGCGATGAATTGTGCTATTTTGTAACTAACTTTTGTGGTAATTTGTAACTAACTTTTGCGGTAATTTGTAACTAATTTTTGTGGTACACTTTTGCAGCGGTTGAGTACGTGTTTTGCTTATCGTTGCTTATTTCCATATTTGACTAAGGTCAAAATCGGCTGCACATTTACAGCACGTTCCGAGAGAAGTCAGTAGAGGTCATAGTACCTTGTCTATAGGGAAGGACTGAATCGAGCAGTGCAATAGTAAATCACTGCTACCTTGAGAGTCTTTTGTAGTCAGATGCCCGAAAAGGAACTCTCTATTCACACGATAGGACGGAATCCGACAATAGAATCGAAGTGACGTGCCTCGAAGGGATGCCGGGAAAACGAAAAAGGGAGGAAAACGGCTTTGTTTTCCTCCCTCTCAATTTGTCTGTCGCGTTGCTATTGCTTTGCGTTGCGCTTGATAGAGTCGTAGATGTAGTCGAAGATGTTGTAGCGGGCACCAATCTTTGAGAACGCCGGGTTGTTGCGGCTTGGGCAGACGCGGTTGCTGAGGAAAATGTAAATCAGGTCTTCCTTCGGGTCAACCCAGAACGATGTGCCAGTGAATCCGGTGTGTCCCACCACTTCCGCACTTGCTGCATCCGTTATCGAAGAGTAGCTCGGATGCTTGAAGTTAGGCTTGTCAAATCCGAGTCCGCGGTGCGAATTGAGCGATCTCATTGTCAGGAACGTGTTGACAGTAGACTGCGAGAGGATGCGCTCGCCGCCATACATTCCTCCAAACAGCCACATCTGGCACAGTTTGGCAAGATCGTTGGCGTTGGAGAAGAGTCCGGCATTTCCTTGTATGCCGCCGGAGAATGCCGCTGTCTCGTCGTGGACAACGCCGCGGATATATCCTTCGCGGAAATACTCGTCGAGCTCTGTCGCTGCGATTTCTTTTTCAGGGAAGAAGTCGAGCGGGCGATATACGGTGCGGAAAGCGCCGATGCGGTGGAAAATGTTGTCGTAGACATAGCGGTCGTGGCGCACTCCGGTCACGTTCTCCTCCGCCTGACGGAGCAGGCAGAAGTTGAGGCAGCTGTACACATAATTGTGGTTTGTGCGCTGGCGCTCGTTGTAGATCATGTTCATCACCGAGTCCATCGTGATTTGTCCCACCCATAGGTTCTTGCCAATCTGCACGTTGAATTTGTCGGTGCGTTTAGGCGAAGTGATGTCGGAGCGCACGTGTGCAGTGTTGTTGATATATGCGCCTCCGGCAAACCGCTTGTAGTTGGCTGATTTTTTGCCCACGCTGAGCGCGCCGGTGTAGCTATTAGGGTCGGTCATTTGTTCGTAGATGCTCAGCGACGGTGGCATTCCCGTTTCGTGGAAAAGCAGGTCGCGGATTGTCAACACGCCTTTCGACGAGCCTTTCAGTTGAGGAATGTAGTCGCTGAGGAAACCATTGATGTTTAGCTTCTTGTCGTCGACGGCTTTCATGATGCCCGACAGGGTTCCAGTGGCTTTCGACACAGATGCAAGGTCGTAGAGCGTGTTGCCGTTGACGGCGTCGTCTTTTCCGTTGTCGGTGTATCCGTAACTTTTCTTTACAACGATTTTTCCGTGGCGTGCCACAATTACTTGGCAGCCAGGGAAGGCTCCTGCCTTCACGCCGAGGCTGGCGATTGAGTCGATTTGCTCTACGAGTTTCTGGTCAAGTCCTACGGCTTCAGGCACGTCGTAGCCAAGGCGTGACGCCATCACAGTGACGCCGTCGCCAACTTTTGCAACTCCGGCAACGCTTACCGGCATGCGGCCAGAGGCGTCGCTTCCGCCGAACACCACTTGTGCGGCATATTCCTGAGCAAAGGCATGGTCTTCGTAAGCCTCGATTACAGCCGCGCTGCCGGCTATCTCCTCGCTGAAGTCGGCAAGGTCGTAAGGCTTGATGAAGAACACAAGAACCACTTTGCTCTTTCCGGCTTTCGCGATGGCTTTCGCGATGGCACGCTTGGTGCCGCCGTTGTTGTTGAACACACCGATTACCAAAGCCGATGCGTTGTTGTTGTCTTCAGCCCACGACTCGGCGTTGTGTTCGGTGAGATGGTGGGTGGTGATGTCGGTGTAGAGGGCGCATATCTGAGTGAACACCTTCGCGTCGTCGACTTTCTCTCCAGCCACAGCCACGCTCACCTTGTTTTCAAGATGCTTCACAGGCAGGCAGTCGCCGTCGTTTTTCACTATGGTCATCGCCGCTGCGTAGAGCTTGCGCAGCACGAGCTGTGCGTGGCGTGAGTTGATGCGCTCCATCATACCGTCGATGTTGACAGGCTTGTAATTGTTGAGGCCGAGAGCGTATTTGTATCTCAGCACTTTCTTGCACGTCAGCTCGATTGACTTTTGCTTATCGCCGCCTTGATTGTAGTAGTCGAGAAGCTCGTTGAAACTTTTTTCGAGATTGTACGGTTCAAGAAGCACGTCGGCACCTGCGAGGAAAGCCCTCAGTCCGTTAGGATTGCCAGACTTCCTTGCCCCCTGCATTGTAAGCGCGTCGGTAAACACCAGTCCGCCGAAGCCTAATCTCTGTTTGAGCAAACCTGTGACAACGCTTGGAGTCAATGATGTAGGGTTGTTGCCCGTTTTCAATGCCGGTATCTGAAGGTGTCCTACCATCACGCCCGAAAGTCCGGCATTGGTGTAGGCTTGGAACGGCACAAGGTCGATCGACTCGATGCTTGCAAGCGAGCGGTCGACAATCGGCAGCGTCTTATGAGAGTCCTTCTCCGTGTTGCCGTGTCCGGGGAAATGCTTAGCCACCGACAGCACACCGCCGTCCTCAAGACCGCGAGAGTAAGCCACTACTTTGTGTGCGACGTTTTCGGCATCCTCGCCAAACGAGCGCGTGCCGATTACGGGGTTCAGAGGGTTGCTGTTTACATCGGCAGTAGGGGCGAAATTCACAGTCACACCTATCTCTTTGCATTCGCGAGCCATTTCGCGTCCGTATTCATAGATGAGCATATCGTCCTGCACGGCGCCGAGCATCATGTTTTTAGGGAAACGCGGAGTGTTGGGCATACGCATCGACAAGCCCCATTCGCCGTCGAGGGCGATGGCAACCGGTGTCGATGAGATGCTGTTGACGTAGTTTGCGAGTTCGGCGTGGTGCTCAGCCTTACCGTTGGCAAAGTATGCCCACCCGATATGGTATTTTTCTACGGTCGATTTGATTTGGCGTTTCGCAGCATTGACATCTTTTGACTGGAAACTTTGAGCAATCAGCTGACCCACTCGTTGCTCCGGGGTCATGGAGTTGTAGACAGAGTCGACCCAGGCATCCATTTCATCCTGGGGCTGGTTGCTGATAAACAATGGAGTCTTTGCCGTAATGATGCTGACGGCGATAAGACTGATGCCTAATAGTAAAATTTTTCTTAGATGCATTGTCTTGGGCTTATTTATTGGTTATACGTTTGGTGTGGTCAAGCGACAGTTTGGGGTTTTCCTTCACATAGTCGGCGATGTCGAATTTCATCGGGCGGTCGCTGCTGTAGAGCAAATTCGCCTTTGCGAAGGAAACGAGGTCATCGTTGCCCTCGTAGATGTAGCTTATCGTCGAGATGCGGTAGGTGCGGTTCTTGTCGATTTCCTTTCCGTTGATTTTTGCGTTTACGGCTTTGCCGTCCTTGATTGTGAACGAGATTCCGCGGCTCACGCATTGTCCGCCTTTCATTGCAAGGTTGTCGAGGCATTCCTGAAGCAGCGTGCCGTTCATCTCGAGCACAACGATGTTGTTGTCGAACGGCATAAGGTTGTAGACCTCGCCGAGACTCAACTCGCCTTTATGAAAGTCGGATCGCAGACCTCCGGAGTTTGTTACTCCGGCGTCGACTTCAACGCCCGACAGCCGTTCGCCGACAGTCTTTACGGCATCCGCCGCCCAGTTTCTCATAACGGTTGAGTTGCGTTGCATATCCTCGTCGGTAGAGCCGATGATGATAGCCATCACACGAGCCACTTCCTCGTCGTATGGCTTCAGCCACGCTTCCGTGGCAGCGTCAAGACGGCCGTCGTAGCGGGAGTCGATAGGCAGCAGCTCGTAAGCAGGCAGCTTCTGCAAGTCGTCGAGGTCGATGGTTATTTTTGTTATAGTGTGGCATTCGTTTCTGTTTTGAGCTACCAGAACATTTTTGCCAGCCTTGTTTGTAAACACGTATTGGTGATTGCCGGTGGCCGGATTGATTGAAGTGTGTGAGTGTCCGCCGAGGATAAGGTCGATGTTGCTTGACGAGAGCGCCATCACGCTGTCTGACGGAAGCCCGGCTTTTCCGGGACGGTAGCCGATGTGAGAAAGCACGATTGCGTAGTCGGCACGGTCGTCGGCTTTAAGAGCTCCGGCGATGCTGTCGGCAAGAGCCATAGGGTCGCGGTATGTCATTCCCTTGTAGTTGCTGGCAATGACGAGACGGTCCGGATTTGCTCCGACACCGATTACGGCAAATCTCTTGCCGTGGAAATTGCGTATGATGTATGGTTTGACAAGGTCGGACAATGCCGTCTCTTTCAAGCCATAGTTGGCGTTGATTACGGGAAATTCCACACGTCGGTAGTTGTCGGCGAGCGATTCGATGCCGTTGTCAAACTCATGGTTTCCGATGGTCGCCGCGTCGTAGCCCATGCGGTTCATCATTTCATATTCCACCTCGCCTTTAAACAGCGTGAAATACATCTGTCCCTGCACGTCGTCGCCGGCATCGAGCAGCATAACGTAGGGTTCTGCCCGGCGGATGCTGTCGACCGCCGCTTTCACGCGTACCATTCCTCCCGGTTTCGTCAGTTGTTCTGGACGCACGTTGCTGTGCATATCGTTTGTGTGGAGAATCACAAGGTTCTCCGCCATTGCTCCCGAGGCAAGGATTGCTCCAAGAGCGCATGTCGCTAATGTTTTACGTAATCTCATTGTTGGTCTGTCTTAAATTTTACGAATTTACGCAAAATCTTTCAGAAACAAGACTATCGTAAACAATAATTATAAAAAGATAAAAAATTTTCAATCAGCGAGTAATCAGATATCCTCCGCCGGCAGGCACAACCGAAAGCCGTTGCAGCCCGTAGCGGTTCTCGAGCGCCTGTCCTTTTACGGGCACTCCGTCGGCCTCGCAGACGTTGAACCGCGAACCGCATTGCTTGCAGTATGCCTCGAGTGTCGACGAGTCGAAGTAAAGCACCGCTTTTCTGCTCACCTCCACAGGGCATGCCCTGTCGTATGCCACAGGGCCGTTGATGCCGTAGACGAGCATCACGCCGCCGTAGCCGGTGAAGGTGCGTTCGGTGTATGCGAAATTATCGGGAATCCTCTGCTCCCGGTCAAATATGCGGCACATTCCGTAGCCGCTCACACCGTATGTGTTCCACAGGCCGGCGTTGCTGAGGTCGATATTGACGTTGAGCGCGGGAATGCGTTGGCTGTCGACCGACTCGCACGCCATTGCGGAGAGCATCACCGACAGCAGGAGAATGTATTTCAGTATCTTCATTTCTTTAATCACGTTTCTTCAGTGTTTGCATAGCAGTCTCGTCACTTCAAGAGGGCGTCTATGGCACGGTGGTATTCGTTGAAGCGGAACGCCTTTAGCGTTTCGGCAAACAGCGCCTCGATGCGGTCGTTGCATAGGTTGCCGATTGAGCCTTCGTGGGTGTGGTGCACCTCCTTGACCGGCTCGAAGCGTCCAGCTTCGATGTCGAGACCCACTTTCTTGTATGCGTCGCGGAACGGCATTCCCTCGCGTGTCAGACGGTTTACCTCTTCGACGGAGAACATGAATTTATAGCGGTCGTCCTGAGCCACATCGGTGTTTACCTTGATTTCCGACAACATTGCGTTGACCATGTTGAGGATTGACTTCAATTCGTCGAATGCCGGAAGAAACGCCTCTTTTATCAGCTGCATGTCGCGGAAGTATCCCGATGGCAGATTGTTGAGAATCATCGTAATCTGATAAGGCAACGACTGCAAGCGGTTGCATTTGGCACGTGTCAGCTCGAAAACGTCGGGATTTTTCTTGTGGGGCATGATCGAAGAGCCGGTGGTGTATTGGTCGGGCAACTTGATGAAACCGAAATTCTGCGAATTGTAGAGGCAGGCGTCGAAAGCCAGGCGCGACACCGTGGATGCTATTCCTGCCAGCGCGTTGGCAACCGTGCGTTCCGTCTTGCCGCGTCCCATCTGTGCATAGACCACGTTGTAGTTCATCGATTCAAAACCAAGCAGACGCGTGGTCATCTCGCGGTTGAGCGGGAATGAAGAGCCATAGCCGGCTGCAGACCCGAGCGGGTTGCGGTTTGTGACGCGGTAGGCTGCTTGAAGCACAGTCAAATCGTCGGCGAGGCTTTCGGCGTATGCGCCAAACCACAGTCCGAACGACGACGGCATAGCCACTTGAAGGTGGGTATAGCCGGGGATAAGCACGTCTTTGTATTTGTTGCTTTGGGCAATGAGCGTTTGGAAAAGCTTCTCTGTGGTCAGCGCCACAGCCTCTATCTCGGAACGCATAAACAGTTTCAGGTCGACCATCACCTGGTCGTTGCGCGAGCGTCCGCTATGGATTTTCTTTCCAATGTCGCCGAGACTGCGTGTCAGCATAAGTTCCACTTGAGAATGCACGTCTTCCACGCCTTCTTCAATCACAAATTTGCCGTTTGCCGCCTCGTGATAGATTTTTTTCAGTTCGGCGAGGAGCGCAGAGAGCTCATCTTTTTCCAGCAGACCGATGCTTTCGAGCATCGTGATGTGTGCCATCGAGCCAAGCACGTCGTAAGGTGCGAGATAAAGATCCATCTCGCGGTCGAGTCCTACAGTATATGTTTCAACATCGTGGTCTACCACCACTGATTTTTCCCAAAGTTTAGTTGCCATATTCGTAAATAAAAATTTCCTTACAAAGTTACACTTTATGCGCAACACCGCAAAATTATTCCCGCGGCGCGCGCCGCGGGAAGCGATTGTCAGAGCGCGCCTTTTGTCGACGGCAGGTCGTAGCGGAAGACGTCGCGTCGCGAGGCAGCACGCAGTGCTCTTGCCAGCGCTTTGAATATGCCTTCAATCTTGTGGTGCTCGTTGGAGCCGTCGGCGTTGACATATAGGTTTATCGCCGCCGCGTCGCTCAGGCTTTTGAAGAAATGGAAAAACATTTCGGTGGGGACGTCGCCTATGCGCTCGCGCTTGAAGTCGGCGTTCCAGACGAGCCACGGACGTCCGCCTAAATCGAGAGCCACAGTGCAGTTGCAGTCGTCCATCGGCAGCACAAAGCCGTAGCGTTCAATGCCGCGTTTGTCGCCGAGAGCCTTTCTCAGTGCTTCGCCGAGAGCCAGCGCCGTGTCTTCAACAGTGTGGTGCTCGTCGACATAGAGGTCGCCTTTAGTTTTTATGGTAAGGTCGAATCCCGAATGCCGTCCGATTTGGTTGAGCATGTGGTCGAAAAATCCTAGTCCGGTTGAAATGTCGCAACGACCGTGACCGTCAAGGTCAAGGCTGATGTAGATGTCGGTTTCCGACGTTTTCCGGCTCACCTGTGCCGTGCGTGCGCCGCCACGCAGATAATCGGCAATGCAATCCCATGATTCGGCGACAAGCACGCACGTTTGCTCAAGTCCGGCATCCTCAATCATCTGCTTGCCGGCGTCGGCATTCTGCAGCAGGATGCCCTTTGCACCTAAATTCTTCGCCAATTGAATGTCGGTAATCCGGTCGCCGATTACGAAAGAATTTTCGAGGTCGTAACTGCCATCCATATATTTCCCGAGCAATGCCGTGCCCGGTTTGCGCGTCGGCTTATGCTCATTTTCAAATGTGCGGTCGATTATGATATCGTCAAACTCCACGCCCTCGCCCTTGAACGTCTGCAACATCTTCTCGTGGGGCGGAAGGAAGTCGGATGTCGGGAACGACGGTGTGCCGAGTCCGTCCTGGTTGGTCACCATCACAAGTTCAAAATCGAGAGTCGAAGCGATGAAATGCATATTGCGCAGCACGCCGGGAATAAATTCCAGTTTCTGAAGCGAATCCACCTGGAAATCCACCGGCGGCTCGACGATAAGCGTACCGTCGCGGTCGATGAACAGCGCGCGTTTCTTATTTTCCATAACCTTTGAGAGTTGAAATTAGACGATTGTTCTCATCTTCGGTTCCGACAGAGAACCGCAGGCATTGCGAGCACAGCGCCACGCGGTTGCGGTTGCGCGCCACGATGCCGTTGTCGCGCAGATACGCATAGACGGCGTCGGCGTCTGTCACTCTGACAAGCAGGAAGTTGGCGTCGGAGTCAAACACTTTCTCGACCACCGGCAAGACGGCAAGCTCGGTGGCGAGGCGTTTGCGCTCAGCCACTATTGTGGTCACCCATCCGTGCACCTCCTCGCGGCGGTCGAGCATGCGCATGGCATACTGCTGTGTGAGCAGGTTGATGTTGTACGGGTACTTGACCTTGTTGAAAATGCCTATGATTTCCTGCGACGCGAAAGCCGCTCCGAGCCGCACAGCCGCACTTGCCCACGCCTTCGACAGCGTCTGCATTACAATCAGGTTTGGATAGCGGTAGAGTTGTGTCGCCATCGATCCTTTTGTAGAGAAGTCGACATAAGCCTCGTCGACCACGACAATTCCGTTGAATCCGGCGCACACCGCCTCTATGGCGTCGTGCGGGAAGGCGTTGCCGGTAGGGTTGTTGGGCGAGCATATCCATATCACTTTGGTCATGTCGTCGATTTGCTCAAAGATTTTTTGAATGTCGATAGAGAAGTCGTCGGCAAGCGGAGCGCGGCGATATTCCACATCGTTGACCTCCGCACACACTTCATACATGCCATAGGTTGGCTCTATCGCCACCACGTTGTCGATGCCCGGGCGGCAGAACACGCGATAGACCATGTCGATGCATTCATCGCTGCCCACACCGAGGAAAATTTGGTCGGCAACGACACCGCGCATCTGCCCGATGCGTCGTTTGAGCTCCATTTGCAACGGGTCGGGGTAGCGGTTGTAGGGATTGTTGTACGGGCTTTCGTTGGCGTCGATCCACACCGACGCCTTTCCGCTGAACTCTGTGCGGGCGCAACTGTAGGGCGTCAGGTTGTAGATGTTTTCTCTGACAATCTTTTTCAAATCCATAATCTTACCTCTTTTTTACTTGTTCAATTCTTACGGTCGCCGCCAATTTGTGTGCGAGCAGACCTTCTCCCTCAGCCATAGTCTCGACCACCGGACCGAGCGTGGCGATGCCTTCTGCCGTCAGCCGCTGGAACGTGATTTTTTTCATGAAGCTGTCGATGTTCACGCCGCTGTAAGCCTTGGCATTGCCGCTTGTGGGAAGCGTATGGTTTGTGCCAGAGGCATAGTCGCCGGCGCTTTCGCAGGCATACTGACCGAGAAACACGCTTCCGGCGTTCTCCACCATCTCGGCGAGCTTGTCGGCGTCGGTGTGGTTTATGATGAGGTGTTCAGGAGCATATTCGTTGGCTATGCGCATCATTTCGTTGTCGGTGCGCACCACAATAATGCGGCTTTTCTTCAACGACTGCTCTATTAAATCCACGCGCGGCAACTCTTTTGCCATCTCCACGGCATTCTTAGCCACTTCGTCGGCAAGACGCTCGCTTGTGGTGACAAGTATCGACTGGCTGTCGGGGCCATGCTCGGCCTGCGACAGAAAATCGGCGGCGACAAATGTTGGATTGGCTGTTTCATCAGCCACAATCATCACTTCCGACGGTCCTGCCGGCAAATCGACAAGCGTGTGGGTCTGTTTCGCCACAAACGCCTTTGCAAGCATGACGTAAAGATTGCCGGGACCGAAAATCTTGTTTACTTTTGGTATTGTTTCAGTTCCGAATGCCATTGCCGCTATCGCCTGTGCGCCTCCGGCCTTATACACCTCGGTTACGCCAGCCAGACGTGCCGCCACAAGGATTGTCGGGTTGACGCGACCGCTCTTGTCGGGAGGCGTGCAGATGGCAATCTCGGGGCATCCGGCAAGGCGTGCCGGGATGGCAAGCATCAGCGCCGTTGAAAACAAAGGCGCCCTGCCTCCAGGCACATATAGTCCGACGGAGTGGAGCGGCACGGCTTTCTGCCGGCACACCACGCCAGGGGTCGTTTCCACCTCAATGGGCTCCATCAGTTGTGCGGCGTGAAACTTGCGGATGTTGTCGGCCGCAACCTTCATCGCTTCCTTCAGTTCTTGACTGACAGCGGCTTCCGCCTCCTCAAACTCCTGCTCCGTCACCTTCAGCGACTCGATTGATGGGCAGTCGAATTGACGCTCATATTTCAGCAAAGCAGTGTCGCCGTTTTCTTCGATGTCGTTGATGATGTCGCTGATAGCCGACACCGCCTCGCCAATGAGATTGGGGTCGAAGTCGCGAATCAGCAAATCCTTCGTGTCTTTGGGATACTTGTAAATTTTGATTTCCATTGCTACAATACCATTTTTTCAATGTTCAACACCAGTATGCCTTCAGCGCCGGCAGCCTTCAGTCGGTTGATGATTTCCCAGAAGAATTTTTCTTCGAGAACGGTGTGTACCGAACACCAGTCCTTGTCGGCGAGAGGCAGCACTGTCGGACTCTTGATGCCCGGCAGAATCTGCAGCACCGTGTCGAGCTGTGTGCGTGGCACGTTCATTAGGATGTACTTCTTGCCGGAAGCCGCCTTTACAGCCTCAAAGCGGAACAGCAGTTCGTCGAGCACCTCCTGCTTCTCGGCGTCGAGGGCTTTTCCACCGATGAGCACAGCCTCCGAATCAATCACCTTCTCCACCTCTTTAAGGTTGTTGCTCACGAGAGTGCTTCCCGACGACACGATGTCGAAGATAGCGTCGGCAAGACCGATGCTCGGCGCGATTTCAACCGAACCGCTGATTTCGTGCAGCTCTGCCGAGATGTTGTTGTCGCGGAAGAACTTGGAGAGTATGACCGGATATGAAGTGGCTATTTTTTTGCCGTTGAACCACTGCAGCCCGTCGTAGCCGGCGCTGTTTGGCACAGCCAGAGAGATGCGGCATCGGCTGAATCCCAGTCTCTTGATTACCGTCACGTCGCGTTGTTTCTCGAGCACCTCATTGTAACCCACAATGCCGAGGTCGGCAGTTCCGGTAGCCACAGAGTCGGGAATGTCGTCGTCGCGCAGAAACAGCAGTTCGACAGGGAAGTTGCGCGACGGCACGAGCAGTGAGCGTTTCACTGCGGTAAGTTTGATGCCTGCCTCAGAGAGCAGGTCCATTGTCTCGTCGTAGAGACGGCCTTTTGATTGTACAGCAATTCTAAGCATAGTTTTTTAAGAAATAAAAAAACGACCGGTCATCCTATGAGGCGGATAATCGGTCGTTAGTAGTCAATCATATATGAAACTTACACAAAAGCCAACTGGCCAGCCTCTTTTGGGGAAAGGTCGACGTGATGATGACGATGATATGTAAGTTGCATAGTCTGCATAAAGTTGTTATTTTGTTTGCAAAGATACGCAAATTCTTTTACTGTGCAATGAAAAACCAAATTTTTCTGGCAAATTTTTATTCATCAGCGTGCTTAGATGTTTATTGTCAGTCCTTCTTTGGCGAGAATCGTGTCGGGAAAAACGGCTTTTGCCTCGTCGAGCAACATCGACTCGTTGATATAGCGCGAGGAGAAATGCCCGATAACCAGCCGTTTCACTTTTGCGTCACGGGCAATGGCAGCCGCATCGGCGGCAACCGTGTGGAGAGTCTGCTTGGCGCGTTGCCGCAAGTCAGAGAGGAAAGTCGCTTCGTGGTAGAGCAGGTCGGCGCCTACCACCTCGCTGACCACGGCCTTCAGCGGCATCGTGTCGGAAATGTAGGCATACACGCGCGCAGGGTCGGGGTCGGTGGTCAAAGCGTTGTTTGGCACAACGATGCCGTCGGGCGTCACATAGTCATCGCCAGCCTTGATGTTGTTGCGGTAGCATGTAGGCACCTGCCAGCGTTGGATAGCGTCGGGGTTTATGTGCCGAGGCTTGGGCTTTTCACGAAACACGAATCCCACGCAAGGCAGCCGATGGACAAGCGGCACAGTGTTGACCGTCAGCGAGCGGTCTTCATAAATGATGTTGTTGCCATATTCGTAGGGCTCGAAGCGCACGTTGAGGTCGTGGGCAGAATAGTCGAGCAATGGCTTGAACAGCCGCACTCCCTCTTCCGGCAGGTGTATTACAGTCTCGCCGTCGAGTCCGGTCAGCCCCATTGTTGAAAGCAGTCCAGGCAGCCCGTAACAATGGTCGCCATGCAGATGCGAGATGAATATGTGGCGCAGTCGGTTGAACTTGCAGTGCGCGCGCATCAATTGAGTCTGAGTGCCCTCGCCGCAGTCAATCAGAAACGATTTTGAGTTCAGACATACCAATTGTGCGCTCGGGTTGTGGCGCACGGTGGGTTTAGCCGACCCGCATCCCAATATTGTAACCGAAAAATTGTCCATAAATGCAAAGATAGTGCAAGCCGAGAGAAAAACCGTGCAAGCCGAGAGGAAAATGAAGTTTACTTCAATTTTTCCGAGGCGCAGCCGGTTTTATCCAAGAGCAAAACAAACTTGTTTGATTTTGCTCATCCGAGGCGTCGCCTATTTTATGAGAAAAAATATTTTCAGAGATAATGTGCGCATAAGCAAAATAAATCGCTATTTTTGCATAATTGATTAATCGAATCAAACGAGTTGTTTCAAGACTGTAAAACCATAAAAAGCGATGCATACACTTGAGGAATATATCAAAATGGCGGGAAATGCCGTCGACACTATAGCGTGTCCTGCAGGGAGAAATCCCGAAGGCTTGTACAAACCGATAGTCTACGGACTCGAGCAAGGCGGCAAACGCCTTCGCCCGGTAATCTTGCTCGCCGCGTGCGACGCTGTAGGCGGTGACAGTGCCAAGGCTCTGCCGCAAGCGGCAGCCATAGAGATGTATCATAACTTCACGTTGCTCCACGACGACGTTATGGACAAGGCAGACCTGCGCCGTGGAAAACCTACGGTTTGCAACAAATGGGACGACAATACCGCCATCCTGTCGGGCGACACCATGCTCACCCTCGCCACGCAGCTCGTGGTCGACGGCGTGGAGCCGCAAAAAGCGATGCGCCTGTTGAAGGAGTTCAACGAAACGGCAATCGGAGTCTACGAGGGACAGCAGTATGACATGGAGTTTGAGGCGCGCACCGATGTGACCATCGACGAGTATATGGAGATGATTCGCTTGAAGACGTCGGTGCTTCTTGCCGGAGCGGCACGCATAGGCGCAGTTATGGGTGACGCCGACGAGCGCAATGCCAATGCGCTGTATGATTTCGCAGTCAATCTAGGACTGGCGTTCCAACTGCAGGACGACTGGCTCGACGTGTATGGCGATCCCGATGTGTTTGGCAAGGCTATCGGCGGCGATATAATGAACAACAAAAAAACATATATGCTCATCAACGCAATGCAGAAAGCCGAAGGCGCCGACAAGGAGGAGCTTGAATTCTGGCTCGGCAACAAGTCGGCTTATCCAGGCGAGAAGATAGCCGGAGTGACCGGCATCTACGACCGTCTCGATATCGGTCAGATTTGCCTTGACGCTGTGGCTGAATATAGCCGCAAGGCTGTGGAGGCACTTCATTCTGCCGATCTTGCGCCGGAGGCAGTGGCATTTTTCGAGGCGTTCGACAAAATGGTGATGGGGAGGAAAAAATAAGATGATCGACACGCATTCTCACATATATCTTGAGGAGTTTGACAACGACCGTGAGACGGTGGTGGAGCATGCCCGCAAGGCTGGACTCCGCCATCTGGTGCTTCCGAATGTGGATATGCACACATACGACGCCATGGTAGGCACTCATGAGGCATATCCCGGCTACACTTCTATGGCGATGGGGTTGCATCCGACATCGGTCGAGGCAGACTGGATTGAACAGCTGGATGCCACCGAGAGCCATTTCGACGACCACAAATTTGTGGCGGTAGGAGAGGTGGGCATCGACCTTTATTGGGACAGCACCTACCGCAAGGAGCAGATGAAGGCGTTTAGCGAACAACTGCGTTGGGCGGCGTCGCGCGACTTGCCCGTAATCATCCACTGTCGCGATGGACTTGATGAGATATGTGATGTGTTTGACGGTTTCGGACGCACGTTGCCCGAATGCGTGTTTCACAGTTTCGGAGGCTCTTTGTCCGACCTGCACCGCATACGCCGTTATGGCGATTTCTATTTCGGCATCAATGGAGTCGTTACGTTTAAAAACGCGCATGTCGACGACCTTCTCAAACCTATCGGATTGAACCGCATACTGCTTGAGACAGACTGCCCGTATCTGACGCCGGTGCCTTACCGCGGCAAGCGCAACGAGAGCGCATATATACCACTGATTGCAGAGAAGATTGCCGACACGCTTGGCGTGAGCGTGGAAGAGGTGTCGGATGTGACCGACCGCAATGCCGCTGACTTTTTCAAAACGCAGTTTTGATCTCATAAAAACGCTCTTCCATATTTGAAATCTTCTCTTTATGGAAAAAATGATGGAATAAAATTGTTTTTTAGACAAAAATTTTTGAAATCTCGATAATTAGTATTAATTTCGTTTAAATAACGAACTAATCAAAACTAATTATTATGATTTTACGACAGACCTTGAAGCGTGGAAGCGCTGCGGTTGTCGCTTGTGTGGGACTGGCAGGCTTGATGATTTCATGCGACAGTGATTTTGACCTTTCAAATATCAACACCGACATCACTGTTGGTGGAAGCATCGCCGCACCCATTGGCACTACCGACACATTGACTCTTTCGAGACTGATTGATCTTACAGACAATCTGAAAGTGGATGAGAATGGAGCGTATGCTCTGACGTCCAACGGCTCAACCGTGCTTGACATTGACAGGATTGACCGTGTTCAGATAAAAGACTTGAGCACGACCCCTGAGTATTTCAACTTCTCTGTGCCGTCAATTCCGGGCACATTGCCTACTCTTGACTTGACCACGCCGATGAGCGTGACGATGACGATCAACGCCATTCAGAATATGCCGACCGAAGTGGAGCGTATCACGTCGCTCAGCGTCAGCCCGGTAGTCACTACCGTGCATCTTAAACTGACGGCTCCCGGACTGAGCAAGATTACAGGCGCCGGAGTTAAGGATTTCGTGATGGATTTCCCCGACATGCTGCAGTTTGGCGCGGGAATCGAAGGAATGGATTACAACACCAACAAGTTGACGGTAAATAAGAAATTCGCCTCCGACGGAAGTCTTTCGGTGGCTCTGCCGATTGTCGGCATGCGTCAGCTTCCCGACATCAAAAACCATAAGATGACAGTCGATGAGCGTGTGGTTTGTAACGGTACATTTGAGGGCGTTGCGAATGGAGTCACTGCCGCCGACCTGGCGGGAATGCAGTTGACTTTTGTTTACGATGTGCCCGACTTCCAGATTGAGGATATCCACGGAACAGTTGATGCCGACGTGGTTATCAAACCGGAAACTGTGAATATGGGCGATTTGCCCGATCTCGTGACAGACGAGTCGACATCGTTGAATCTCAACACGATATGCCTTAAACTTGACGTGTCAAATCCTGTAGGAGTGCCGTTTGGCGCAGATTTGACCCTTCGTGCCCTGGACAAAAACGGCAGATACATAAATGAGACGGTGACAGCGCACATTTACGTCAATGCCGGCACCACAGAGCCCGTCGTTACAAAATTACTGCTCACAAACTCGGATAAAATGACCGAGCCGGGCTATACGAAGGTTTTCGTTCCCAACCTCGCTAAATTGGTTAACAAGATTCCGTCGGAAGTGGAAATCAATGCCGACGTGGAAGTGGACAAGACAAAAGAGCATCATATCATACTTGGCAAAACATATAACAGCAGAGTTGAATATGTTGCCTATATGCCGTTTGACTTCGGTGCCGGGTCGCATATCATATACCGCGACGGGGTCGATGGCCTTGCCGACGACATCAAGGATTTCTCAGACAAGGTTAAAAACCTTGATCTGGAGATTGATGCCGACATTTACAGCACTGTGCCGTTTGATGTGGCAGTGTCGATAACACCGCGCGATGTTGAAGGCAACGATCTCTCGGATGTGATTGAATACACGAAGACCGTGAATGTGTCGCCGGGAGCGGAAGGACAGGCAGCCCAGAAACGCACCATCACGCTTAAAGAGAAAGAAGAAGGCGCTATCGGACGACTTGACAAAATTGACATTGATGTGGAGGGCAACACCAGCGACGCTGTGACCATTCTGAAACCTACGCAATATGTTCTTGTGGGACTCAAGGCGCGTCTGCCACAGGGTGTGACAATCAAAAACTAACCTAAAAAGCAACAAGATGAAAAAAATATATATGTTGGGGCTTGCGGCTTCGCTTTGCCTGCCATTGGCTGCGCAGACTCCCCGAAACGGATATTTCTCAGAGAATCTTCCGATGCGCCACAATCTGAACCCGGCGTTCGCTCCCGAATATGATTATGTGGCGATACCTGCCATTGGCGGCATATCGGCTGGTATGAACAGCAATGTGGGAGCTGACAACTTCCTGTTTAAGAAAAATGGCGAGGTGGTTACAGGCTTGCACAGCAGTGTGGGCAACGATGAGTTTCTGAGCGGCTTGAAGAGCCGGAACTATATGGAAGTGAACTCCGGCGTCAGTGTGGTGTCGTTAGGTTTCAAGGCTCTTGGCGGTTTCAACACCATCGGCATCAACGTGAAGTCGGCCACGTCGGCAGCGTTGCCCTATGAATTGTTTGAGTTTGCCAAGATAGGTCAGGTAAACGGCGCTCCCACATCTTATAATATAAAGGACACGCGGGTGCAGTCGTCCAATTACCTTGAGCTCGCTTTCGGACATTCACGTAACCTTGGAGAAAGATTTAGAGTTGGTGCAAAGGTGAAATACATCGCCGGTGTCGCTTATGCCGACGCGCGCATCGATGCCATCGACGTGGCTATGAGCGCCGACAAGTGGAGCGTGCGCGAGCAGGGAGAGATGTTTACCACCGACGCAATCGACATTCAGTATAAGCCCAACGGCGAGATTGACGACATCTCCAAAGGTTCGTTTGGCGTGGCTGGCAATGGTTTGGGATTTGACTTCGGCGCTTCGTACAAGCTGCTCGACAACCTCGTGTTGTCGGCTTCGCTCACTGATGTGGGCTTCGTTGCATGGAAAGGCTCTAACGCATTGGTAAATCCAGACGAGTTTGTGTATGACGGTTTCCATCACCTTGTGGCTGAAAAGGATCCCGATGGAAGTTCGGCTCTCAGCCGTGAGGGCGACCAGCTGGAGGAAGACCTGCGAAAATTGGTTCGGTTCCAGAATGAGACTGGAGCAAGCCGCACGCAGTCGTTGCAAACGATGCTCAACCTTGCAGGTGAATATTCAATCCTCAATGATAAAATCGGATTCGGATTGCTGTGGTCTACACGACTCGGAACTCCTCGCAAATGGACAGAGGTGATGGCTTCTGCCAACTTCCGTCCGGTGCAGTGGTTCAATGCAACGGTCAACTTCTCAACGTCGAACCTCGGACATTCATTAGGAGCTTTAATCAACTTCTGTCCGAAGGGCTTCAACTTCTTCTTTGGCTCGGACTATATTCCGTTTAAGTATTCTAAAGAGGGAATCCCTTTGAGCACGGCAAAATTCAATGTTGTGCTTGGTATGGCGATTACATTCAATCACGGCAAGTAATTGCTTGAAAATAAATAGTTTGGTCTGCGGAAATCGGTGTTGCCGATTTCCGCTTTTTTTGTTGATGGAAAATTTTTTTTGAGGAAAATGCAAAAAAAGTGATGAAAAAATTTGTAGATACGAAAATTATGCGTACTTTTGTAATGATTTCAAATGTGATATGTAAACAACTATGATGACAGAAGCAATCGCGCACTTGACAGCGCACAACATCAAACCGTCGGCACAACGAATTGCTATTATGGAGTATCTCCTTAGCCACAGGACGCATCCCACGGTCGATATGATTTACAACGACCTCATAGGAACAATGCCGACCCTGTCGCGCACCACAGTCTACAACACGTTGCGCTTGCTTGGCGAGAACGATGCGATTCTCGAACTGACAATCGACAAGCACATCGCGCACTATGACGGCGACACGTCGCCGCATTCTCACTTCCAGTGCAAACGTTGTGGCAGGATAATCGACATTCCGCAGCAAAAGGTTGATGTTGAACAAAATGAGTACGATTTTGTTATACAAGAAACGGAAGTTTACTATCGAGGCTATTGCCGCGAATGCATTGAAATCATGAAAGAAACAGAATTGAAACATTAATAAAACAAAACAAATTAAATCCTTACAACTATGGCAAAGAAATTTATATGCACAGTATGCGGTTACGTACACGAAGGTGAGACAGCTCCAGAAAAATGCCCACAGTGCGGTGTCCCAGCAAGCAAATTCAAAGAATTGAAAGAAGACGAAGGCTTGACTTTCGTTACAGAGCACGTGATTGGCGTGGCTAAAGGCTGCGACGAAGAGATGATCAAGGACCTCAACGCTCATTTCAACGGCGAATGCACAGAAGTGGGAATGTATCTCGCAATGTCGCGTCAGGCAGACCGCGAGGGATATCCTGAAGTTGCAGAAGCGTTCAAGCGTTATGCTTGGGAAGAAGCTGAGCACGCAGCGAAGTTTGCCGAACTGCTTGGTGACATGGTTTGGGACACAAAGACCAATCTTGAGAAACGAATGGCTGCAGAATCGGGCGCCAATGCCGACAAGATGCGCATTGCAAAGCGTGCGAAAGAGTTGAACCTCGATGCTATCCACGACACTGTTCATGAAATGGCAAAGGATGAGGCTCGTCATGGACAAGGCTTCGAGGGCTTGTACAAACGCTTCTTCAAGAAGTAAAAACCACAGACTGTATTTCTGACAATATGGTGTGCCGACCGACATCGGCACACTTTTTTTATGTCTGGGCATACGGTTTGTTGCGAGGACTTGGATGGTTAGTACATTTTTTTGTACTTTTGCACCAATTATCAAGATGTTTGGAACAATGAAACAACGCATATACAAATTACTGCTCATTTATGTGGTGCTTGTGGCAATCTTTGCCTTGCAGCATCCAGCGTTTATCGCTTGCTACCACTCTTTGTTTCGCGGAGTCGGACTTGGTGGCGTTTGCGCCGCCACTTGGCATGGCTTGCGTATGGACATGGCTATGGCAGGCTACCTTGCCATTGTGCCGGGACTGCTTGCTGCGGCGTCGGTGTGGACGGCAGGCAGGGCAATGCGATACGCCGCCTGCATTTATTCGGCGGTGGCAGCTGCAGTTGTGTCGCTGTCGTTTGTGGTCGACTTGTGTCTTTATGGCTATTGGGGCTTCCGTCTCGACGCCACGCCGGTGTTTTATTTCTTCACGTCGCCCGCCGATGCCGTGGCGAGTGTCAGCGGTTGGTTTGTGGTTATGGGATTGCTTGCCGCCGCGGCTTATGGCGCAGGGGTGTATTGGGTTTTACAGAAAATTTTGACGGCAGACGTTCCGCTTCTGCCCACATTGCGTTCCCGGATAGTTGCCACGGCGGTGGCTATAGTCCTCACAGGAGTGCTCTTCATCCCAATCCGAGGCGGTTTTACGACGTCGACAATGAACCTGTCGGCCGCATATTTCAGCCAGAACCAGCGACTGAACCACGCCGCGATAAATCCGTTGTTCAGTTTTATGCATTCAATGGCGCATCAAACCGACTTCGCGTCGCAATATCGTTTTATGGACAATGCCGAGGCGGAACGTCTGATGGAGGCTTTGCGCGACAAGCCAGTGGCTGATGCCGACTCGGTGCCGCGGCTGTTTACCACGAACCGTCCCAATGTGATTTTCATAATCCTCGAAAGTTTCAGCAGCCACTTGCTGCCGTCGCTCGGCGGTGAGAATGTGGCACCCAATCTTGACGCCATGAGCAGGGAGGGCGTGACTTGTACTAATTTCTGGGGCAACAGTTTCCGCACCGACCGCGGTTTGGTGTCGATAATCAGCGGCTATCCTGCACAGCCGAGCACGAGCATTATGAAATTTGCCGAGAAGGTGGAGCATCTGCCGTCGATACCGAAGGCAATGAAGCGAGAGGGCTACGACTTGAAATATTATTATGGGGGTGATGCCAATTTCACCAATATGCTGGCATATCTGGTGTCGGCAGGATTCGACAAGGTGGTATCGGACAAGGATTTCCCGCTGAAAGACCGTACAGGCAAGTGGGGAGCGCCCGACCATCTGGTGTTTGAACGGATGCTCGCCGACCTTAAAGCCGATCCGAATCCGCGGAGGCCGATATTCAGAATCTTGCAGACGTCGAGCAGCCATGAGCCGTTTGAGGTGCCGTTTCATAAGTTTGACGACAAGGTGAAGAATGCATTCGCCTACACCGATGACTGTCTGGGCAAGTTTGTGGATGAATTGCGGAAATTGCCGATGTGGAAAAACACGGTTGTGCTGCTTGTCCCCGACCATCAGGGAGCCTATCCGCATCATCTTGACGACCCGTTGGCGCGCCACCGCATACCGCTCGTGTTGGTTGGCGGTGCTGTAGCCGCACCGATGAAAATCGATGTCCCCGCGTCGCAAATCGACATAGCGGCCACGTTGCTTTACCAGCTTGGCATTGACCACAGTGAATTTATATTCAGCAAGAATATGCTTAATCCGGTGTCGCCGCATTTCGGATATTTCACCGAGCCGTCGTTTTTCGGAATGGTGACCGACACCAACCAATTGGTCTATAACCTTGACGGAGAAAAGGTGATGCTTGACGAGGGCTCTGAAAAAGGACGCAATCTGCTGCCTGGAAAGGCATTCCTGCAGAAACTGTATGATGATCTTGACAAACGATAATCCATTATGATAGACTGGCTGAATACGATAGACACACAAGTGTTTCTGGCACTCAACGGCTTGCATGCGCCATATTTTGATGTCTTCATGAAACTGTTTACAGGCAAATGGATATGGGTGCCGATGTATGCAGCGGTGCTGTTTGCCGTGGTGCGCAATTACCGGTGGCGGCAGACGCTTGCAGTGTTGGTGTGCGTTGCGTTGGCGATTACGATAGCCGACCAAGTATTACCGGTGGCGGCAGACGCTTGCAGTGTTGGTGTGCGTTGCGTTGGCGATTACGATAGCCGACCAAGTGTGTGCCACGCTGATACGTCCGGAAGTGTGCCGGCTGCGCCCATCCAATCCAGAGAATCCATTGTCGGAGATGGTGCATATTGTCGGGGGCTATCGAGGCGGTTCCTACGGCTTCCCGTCGTGTCACGCAGCCAATTCGTTCGCTCTTGCCTCATTTTTGATATTGCTGTTTGCCAACCGCAAACTCAGTCTTTTCATTTTTGCGTGGGCGGTGCTTAATTCCTATTCGCGCGTCTATCTTGGAGTGCATTATCCAGGCGATTTGCTTGTCGGAGCAATTATCGGCACTGCGGCGGGTCTGGCTATGGCTTTTGCCGCCGGCTATGTGGCAGACCGAGTGGACAGACCGCATCTGAAGCCGAGTGTCAACACCGGTGTGGTCACATCGGTCGGGGCGTTTACGGTGGCTGTGATTGCCGTGGTTTCATGTTTCGTGAGAATGTAACAGAATTGTTGCCGGAATGACATAAAAATGAAATGCTACGAGTGCTATCTTTGCACTGTAGCATTTACAAAAGCATTTTTCCATTAATAGAGATAGAGAGGCACCGCCTGGATAGGTAGTGCTTCCCGTTATTTTAATCCGTGCGAGCGGATATATTCATTGACGGCGTCAACGAGATTGCCGCTGAAATCCGATCGGCTGCCGCAGTCGGTGATGGCCGAGAGCGGATAGCGGTCGATGATGCTGTCGAGCAGCTGCTGCATTGTCGGAGCCGATTTGAGAGCGGCATATTCATCGTAGGTGTACGACAGGAATGCCACATTCTCACCGATGCCGCGGTTGTCGAGCAAAAAGCCGTTGTCAAGCGCTTGCGGACGGCAGTTGCCGCGCAGGTCGGCGGGGTCGGGGTATGACACGATGCGTTGGCGCGACGCGTCCATTATCACCGGCACGTTTTGGGAATAGTCGCGTGTGGTTTTATAGATAATCACATGAGGCATGGCGCTTGCAGGTTGCAGAGCGACAACGGGACGCTCCTCGTTTACGAGCGGAAGTGTTACGGGCTTGTTGGCGCAGCAAGTCACGGTCGCCGCCAATGCCGTTCCAGCCAATACGGAGGCACAGGATTTTATCTTTGTCATATTACATTTGGAATGTTTTGAAATCGCCGTCAAACGGCTTTTCTGAAATCAGGGGCTCGAGCGACGGCATGATGCCGGGGGCAGCCACCACGACCGACACGTTGCGGTCTGTGCGGAAAAACTTATGGACGGCGCCAGCCTCTTCCGCAATGAGCAGTGCAGCGCACACGTCCCATTCGTGCAGGTTCATCTCCCAATAGCCGTCGAGCAGTCCGGCGGCGACATAGCAGATGTCGATTGCAGCGGCGCCAAGACGGCGCATGCCTCTGACGTAGGGCAGCACACGCACCAAGTTGTCGACATTGCAGTCGGTTGTGCGGTCCTTGTCGACAGGAAATCCGGTCGACACCACCGCTTTGTGAATGTCGGTCTTCGTGCTGCAACGGATTGGGCGGTTGTTGAGGAAAGCCCCTTTTCCGCGCACGGCGGTGAAAATTTCGCCAAGATATGGCGCATAGACAACACCGACAACGGTCTGTCCTTTATGCTGCACGCCAATCGACACGCAGAAATTAGGCAGACCGCTGCTGTAGTTTGTAGTGCCGTCAAGAGGGTCAATCACCCATAGCCAATCGTTCATGCGCTTGTCGCATCCAGCCTCTTCCGAAAGCACGGAGTGTTCGGGATAGGCGCGGCGTATTTCCGAAATGATGGCTTTTTCCGATGCTTTGTCGGCATTTGTCACCACGTCGCTGTCGTTGAATTTAGCCTCGATGTCGAGGCGGTCGCTTCTGAACAATTCCAATTGAATCCTGCCGGCTTCTTTCGCCCAGCGGATACAGTCGGCAAGCAGTTGCTCGTATGTGGTCATAGCAATGAGTGAATGGAATCGATATTAATCGTTGTCTTCCTCGATGATAGGAATCTGGCGTTTGAACACCTCCTTGAACGAGATGATTGACTCAGTGCGCGCCAATCCGAGGTTCTGCAACTTGTCGTGGATGATTTCGAGCAGATGGTGGTTGTTCTTGGCATACAACTTTATGAACATGTCGTATTGACCTGTTGTGAAGTGGCATTCCACGACTTCTGGAATCTCTTTCAATCGAGCTGCGACCTGGTCGAAATGCGAAGGGTCCTTAAGGAAAAATCCCACATACGCGCAGGTTTCATAACCGACCGCAGAAGGGTTGACCAACGACTCCGAGCCAATAAGCACGCCCGTGTTGATAAGTTTCTGTATGCGTTGGTGGATGGCCGCGCCCGACACGTTGCATTCGCGTGCAATCTCGAGATAAGGTTTGCGCGCGTTGACCGAAAGCATTTGAAGGATTTTATAATCCAAAGAATCTAATTGTGAATTAGCCATATGTGTATGATTTTTATTTTCGTTTTTTTTATCAGCTGCAATGCATTATCTTTGCATTTGACAAAGAAAAGTGCATTGCTGTGCATTTGTTAGCAAATATACTTCAAAAAAATGAAATTCTATGAAAATTTTGAAGATTTCTTCAGAAAATAAATATTTCGGAGATGTCGTTGGCCTTTATGAGGCGGCATTTCCTGCAGATGAAAGACGGGAAGTGGCAGAATTTTCCCGGCTTGCCGACACGGAAAAGAAGTTTCACATCAATGTGTTTGTCGGAGACAATGACGAATTTATCGGGTTTCTGACAAGTTGGGAGTGGGATGATTTCCGCTATGGTGAGCATTTTGCCATCAGTCCGGAAATGCGTTGCGGCGGAATCGGCGGAAACGCATTGCGCTGGTTTCTTGCGTCCGACAGCCGTCCGCTGGTGATTGAGGTGGAGCCGCCGACAGATGAGATGGCATGCCGCCGCATAGGGTTTTATGAGCGCAATGGGCTTCGCTTGTGGAACGACGTTGAGTATGTGCAGCCGCCCTACAGCCCTGACCGCCATGCGATAGAGCTGAAGCTGATGACTTATGGCGGGATTTCGCTTTCTGCCGGCGACAAATATGTGAAGCGTATACATCGCGATGTCTATGGAGTGAAGTAGAAGATGAAACTTATACGAATGATGCTTATATGCTTCGCTGCCGTCATGATGGCGGCATGCGGAGGCAAGGTCGGAGGCAAGCCGACGCTGATGGTCAGCATTCCGCCGCAAAAATATGTGCTTGAACGCATAGCCGGCGACAAGTGGACTGTGGGCAGTATGATTGAGAAAGCGACCTCGGCGGAGAGTTACGATCCCGACATGTCGCAGATGATGGATTTGGAAAACTGTCGGGCATATTTTGTCATAGGAAATTTGGGCTTCGAGCGGTTGGCTGCTGGCAAAGCAAAAACCGTTGTCGACTCGTCGAAGGGCATTTCTGTAATTGACGGACACAGCCATCACGGCGAGATGGAGGCCGACCCCCATGTGTGGATGTCGGTGGAGAATATGCGCATCGTGGCAAAAAATATGACCGACGCTCTTGTGAAAATAGACAGCAACGGAAAGAATTATTATCAGGCGAACTACAGAAAACTTGATGCCGAGCTGGCTGCGTTTGCCGACTCGTTGCGGCAAGTGCTGGCGCCGGTGCGCGGGCAGGCATTTGTGGTGTGGCATCCGGCGTTGTCGTATTTTGCACGCGACTATGGTCTGGAGCAAATTGGCATTGAATATGAGGGCAAGGAAGCTCCTGCGGGATTTGTGGCAGAAAAAATGAAAGAGGCACGGAAAAAGAATGCCCGTGTGTTTTTTATGCAGACGGGAGCCGGCAGCCGGCAGGCGGAGACGGTGTGTGCCGGCATCGGACTGCGCCGCGTGGAGATAAATCCGCTGAGTTACGATTGGAAAAAGGAGATGAGGAGGATTGCAGATGGAATCACAGCAGAATAAGATAATTTCGGTAGAAAACATTACGGTGGATTTCGGCAATTTCCGCGCTCTTGACAATGTGAACGCAGAAATCAATGCCGGCGATTTTGTGGCGATAACAGGTCCGAACGGTGGCGGGAAAAGCACGTTGCTGAAAACGATGCTCCATTTGCTGACACCCACGAAAGGACGTGTGCGCTATTTCAACGGCGATGAGGAAGTTGACGGCTTGCGTTTCGGATACCTGCCGCAGAAAAGCAACATCGACAACCGCTTTCCGATAACGGTGGAGGAGGTTGTGGCTTCGGGACTGCTCGGAGAACGCCGGAACTGGCGCGGAAAATTTTCCGACGCCGCCAGTGAAAAGATTGAGGCGACAATGAAGATGATGGGCGTCGACGGATTCCGCCGTCAGGTGATAGGCACGTTGTCGGGCGGTCAGTTGCAGCGCACGTTGCTCGGAAGGGCAGTCATCTCCAATCCCGACATAGTGGTGCTCGACGAGCCACTGTCGTATGTTGACCACGCATTTGTGGAGCAGATTTATGGTATTGTCGCCGATTTGGCGAAGCGTAGCACGGTGATGCTTGTGTCGCATGAGATGACCGTAATCTCAGAAATGGCAAACCGTCACTGGATTGTCGACCACGCACTCCATCAATGTCACGCCGCCCATCACTACCTGAAAACCGAATGCGACATATAGTGGCATTTGCTCATTTCAAAATAAATTGTTAATATTGCAATTGAAAAAGGGAATACAAACCTTTTGTGATGCTTGTATACAAACATTGAAAAACGATATCTTATGAAGAAAGTAATGCTGGTTTTTGGCACACGTCCAGAAGCTATCAAGATGTGTCCGCTGGTGAAGGAATTCCAGAAGGACGCTGAAAATTTCAAGACAATTGTCTGTGTGACTGGTCAGCACAGGGAAATGCTCGACCAAGTGCTTACTATTTTTGACGTAAAGCCTGACTATGACCTCAATATAATGAAGCAGGGACAGGATTTATATGATGTCACTGCCCGGGTGATTCTGGGTATGCGCGACGTGCTGAAGGAAGCGCAGCCAGATGTGGTGCTTGTGCATGGCGACACAACAACGTCGACTGCGGCTGCTCTCGCTGCGTTCTATCAACAGATTCCTGTCGGGCACGTGGAAGCGGGTTTGCGCACCCACAACATCTATTCGCCGTGGCCTGAAGAGATGAACCGTCAGCTGACGGGCCGCATCTCGTCGTTCAACTTCGCTCCGACCCCCCTTTCGGAAAGCAACCTCAAGGAGGAAAAAGTGCAAGGAGAGATTGTCGTTACGGGCAACACCGTTATCGACGCGCTCCACATGGTTGTTGCCAAACTGACGCACGACGAGGTTCTTGCCGCAGAGCAGAAAGAAGTGCTCGCAAAGGCAGGCTACGACATAAGCCGTCTTGACAACGGCAGAAAACTGGTGCTTATCACAGGCCACCGCCGTGAGAATTTCGGCGATGGATTCATCAATATGTGTACGGCCATCCGCGACCTCAAGGACAAGTATGCCGACGTTGACTTCGTTTATCCGATGCACTTGAATCCGAATGTGCGCAAGCCAATTCATGAAGTTTTCGGCGAAGATTTGAAAGGTTTGGGCAATATGTTCTTCATCGAGCCGCTTCAGTATCTTGAGTTCGTGTATCTGATGAGCAAATCAACGATTGTGCTCACCGACTCGGGCGGCATCCAGGAAGAAGCTCCCGGTCTGGGCAAGCCTGTGCTCGTGATGCGCGACACGACAGAACGTCCGGAGGCGCTGGCTTCGGGAACAGTGCATCTTGTGGGCACCGACTATCACAAGATTATGGACGAGGTGAGCAAGTTGCTTGACGATAAGGCTGCTTATGATAAGATGTCGAAGGCTGTCAACCCTTACGGCGACGGCAAGGCATGCCGCAGAATTGTAGACTTTTTCAAAAACAAGTAAGCAGACTTGAATATAACACCAGCCGCCCTGCAATCGCGATTGCAGGGCGGCTGGATTTTGTATGTGGCAGGGTTTCTACAGGATGCCCTGTGCCATCATTGCCCGCGCCACTTTCATGAAGCCAGCCACATTGGCTCCCTTCACATAGTTTGTGTAGCCGTCGGCTTCCTTGCCGTATTTCTGGCATTGGGTGTGGATGTCAGCCATGATGCCGCGCAGCTTGGCATCGACTTCCTCTGCGGTCCACGTCAGTTTCTGTGAGTTTTGTGCCATCTCAAGTCCGCTTACCGACACGCCACCGGCATTTGCCGCCTTTCCTGGCGCATAGAGGATTTTTGCGTTGACAAACTCATGCACAGCTTCCGGCGTGGAAGGCATGTTGGCACCTTCCGACACGGCGATGCATCCGTTTGCGAGCAGCGTGCGCGCGTCGTCGCCGTCAAGCTCGTTCTGTGTGGCAGACGGCATCGCGATGTCGCACTTCACGCCCCATGGGCGTCCGCCCTCAAAATATTCGCAGCCGTATTTCTCAGCAAACTCGCGTATGCGTCCGCGGTAGATGTTTTTAAGTTCGAAGATAAAGTCGAGCTGTTCCTGACTCAATCCTTCAGGCACGTAGATTGTGCCGTCGGAGTCGCTCATCGTTACAACTTTGGCGCCGAGTTCAAGCAGCTTCTTTGCCGTGTAGGTAGCCACGTTGCCGGAGCCGGAGATGGCAACCTTCTTGCCCTTGATGTCGATGCCGCGAGTGGCGAGCATATTGAGAAGAAAGTAGACATTGCCGTAGCCGGTGGCTTCAGGGCGTATCAGCGAGCCTCCGAATTCAAGGCCTTTGCCGGTAAACGTGCCGGTGTTCTCGCGCGCCATCTTCTTGTACATGCCATACATGTAGCCCACTTCGCGTCCGCCAACGCCGATGTCGCCGGCAGGCACGTCGCGGTCGGGGCCAAGGTTGCGCCACAGTTCAGCCACAAATGCCTGACAGAAGCGCATCACCTCCATATCTGACTTACCTTTTGGGCTGAAGTCCGATCCGCCTTTGCCTCCGCCCATAGGCAGCGTGGTGAGTGAATTCTTGAATGTCTGCTCGAAAGCAAGAAATTTCAGAATCGACTGGTTTACCGATGCGTGGAATCGGATTCCACCTTTATACGGCCCTATGGCATTGTTGTGCTGGATGCGGTAGCCCATATTGTTGTGCACCTGTCCTTTGTCGTCTACCCACGACACGCGGAACGAGATGATGCGGTCGGGCAGACAAAGCCGCTCAATCAGATTGTAGCGTTCAAATTCGGGATGCTCGTTGTAGACATCCTCGATTGATGTGACCACTTCTTCAACCGCCTGCAAGTATTCCGGTTCGTTTGGAAAACGGCGACGCAAATCGTCGATTACTTCTGTTGCTTTCATATACTGTTGTTTTTGTAGATTTTCAAATTGCCACAAAAATACAAACTTTTTCCATGCGATTGCTATTATAGATGGGAAAATGTAACCAAAAGTGTTATTTTTATAACATTTTTCAAATTTGGAATAAATTTTCAGCAATGAAAAAACCGGGATGATTCCCGGTTTTTTCACACAAATCTTATTCAAAAATCATTAAGTTGGACTATGAGGATCCTATATCTTATCAAGCGCTTGGGCAAGGTCGTCGATAATGTCGTCAATATGCTCGATGCCTATTGACAGGCGCACGGTCGACGGCGTTATGTGCTGTTGCGCAAGCTCTTCTGGTGTCATCTGCGAGTGGGTGGTGGTGTAGGGGTGGATTACGAGGCTTTTCACGTCGGCTACGTTTGCGAGCAGCGAGAAAATCTCGAGAGAGTCGATAAATTTCCATGCCTCCTTCTCTCCGCCTTTTATCTCGATGGTGAAAATGCTACCGCCGCCGTTGGGAAAATATTTCTGGTAGAGGGCGTGGTCGGGATGGCCGGGCAGCGACGGATGATTGACTTTGGCCACCTTAGGATGCTTGCTCAGATAGTCGACAACCTTGAGGGCGTTTTCTACGTGACGTTCTACGCGCAGCGACAGCGTTTCCAAACCCTGCAGCAGGATGAATGCGTTGAACGGAGAAATTGTGGCGCCGGTGTCGCGGAGGATGACAGCGCGGATGCGTGTCACGAAAGCAGCCCTGCCCGCTACGTCGGCGAAGATTGCGCCGTGGTAACTTGGGTCGGGCTTGGCGAGTGTTGGGAACTTGTCGGCATTGGCTTTCCAGTCGAAAGTGCCGCCGTCTACGATCACACCTCCGAGACTCGTGCCGTGGCCTCCGATAAACTTAGTGGCGGAATGCACCACAATGTCGGCACCGTGTTCGATTGGGCGGATGAGATATGGGGTGCCGAATGTGTTGTCGACAATCAGCGGAATATTGTGGCGGTGTGCCACTTCCGCGATGGCTTCGATATCGGTGACGTCGGAGTTGGGATTGCCGAATGTCTCCGCATAGACAACCTTGGTGTTGGGCTGGATGGCAGCCTCAAGTGCTTCGAGGTTGTTGACGTTGACAATGGTGTTGGTGATGCCCTGAGTGGCAAGTGTGTGGGTAATCAGGTTGAACGATCCGCCGTAAAGGTTGTCGGCGGCAACAATGTGGTCGCCCTGCGAAAGGATGTTTTGGAGAGCGTAGGTGACGGCGGCTGCGCCAGAGGCTACTGCCAGTCCCGCCACTCCGCCTTCCAGAGCGGCAACGCGGTCTTCAAACACTCCTTGTGTCGGATTGGTCAGACGTCCGTAGATGTTTCCGGCGTCGCGCAGACCGAATCGGTCAGCTGCGTGTTGCGAATTTCTGAACACGTACGACGTGGTTTGGTAGATTGGCACGGCGCGTGCGTCTGTTGTCGGATCCGGTTGCTCTTGACCAACGTGGAGTTGGAGCGTCTCGAAGTGATATTTCTTTGTTGCCATATCTATATGCTTTTAAGATTGGTTACTGACTGATTTTCTGTTCTCACACCGCAAAGTTATGGCGTAAAGATGAATCCTCCAAGAGTTTTTTGAAACTTGGAAAATTGTTCTTGAAACGATGGTGCTGATAGCAAAAAAATTCTGCAAACGGTCATAATTAAGTCCGTTTACAGAATTTTATTCTTTTGCCTTGTTATGTGTCTTGATTATGTAAATTTGCAGTACAACTGCAAATTTACATAATTGGAGGCAGATGTTTGTAGTTTATCAGTTTTATTTCCCTTGATTCGTTTTCAAGCGATCCGTTGTAGATTATGCTGTTTGACCCCACTATGTCGCCGAAACTGCCGATAAACGATTTTATTCCTTTTTCAAAATCGGGATGGTATGTTTCCGACGATTTGATTTCGTAAAGGTTTAGCATACCCTCTCTTTTTGTTATGAGGTCGACTTCATTTCCGTTGCTGTCGCGATAGAAGCATAGATTGTTGGTGCGACCGGCGTTTAATCTTTGCTTCAATGCCTCCGCAACAATCATGTTTTCAAAGAGATGCCCGCGCATCTTGTCACGTTTGATTTGCGACTCGGATTCTATTTCAAGCAGAAAGCTTGCCAGACCGGTATCGGTGAAGAATAGTTTGGGCGATTTGGTGAGGCGTTTCCGGGTGTTTGTGAAGAAAGGCTGGAGCATGAAGATGATGTATGAAGCCTGGAGTACGGACAACCAGGATTTAACCGTGTTGACCGACGCCCCGATTTCGTTGCTCACTTCCGAGCTGTTCCAAATGCTTCCTATGCGTGTCGCACAGATGCGGATGAATTTTTGGAATGTGTCGAGATCCTTGATGTTGATGATATTTCTCACGTCGCGCTCAAGGTAGGTTGTGACGTAGTTTGAATAAAATGTGTAAGTGTCCTTGCCGTCGCACCATATGCCCGGATAGCCTCCCTTGTATATAAGAGAGTCGGTGTCGGTCTCGTAATTGTTGAGCTCGTTTATGGAGAATGGCAGCAATTCAAAAACAGCGGAGCGTCCGGCAAGCGACTGTGATACGTTTTTCAGCATTGAGAAATTGTTGCTGCCAGTCAGGATGAAACGCTTTTCATAGTCGTTGTCAACGATTCCTTGTATGTACGACAGCAATTGTGGGGAATTCTGAACTTCGTCAAGAATAATCCCCTCTGTGGTGTTGTTGAGGAATCCTACGGGGTCTTCCATCGCCAAATTCCTGACATCGGGATTCTCAAGACTAAAATACGGATATTCTGGAAACATGTGTCGGGCAAGCGTTGTCTTGCCGGATTGACGCGGCCCTGTAATGGTTATTACAGGAAAAGATGCAGCAGCGTTTTCAATTGCCTGGGTGATTTTACGGTTGATAAATTCGGCCATATATTATGTAAATTTGCAGTACAACTGCAAATTTACATAATTTTGGGAATATTCAATATGAAATAAGTTGGAAATTACGGATTAATCAATTTTGTCATCAGGGGTGTCAATTCCGTCGGAGTCGGGGTCTACGACATATTTCGGTGACTCACCGTAGCGGTTTTCAAACGGTTCGCTGTCTTGGCAGAGGAACACAATCATGACTATGTGGTAGGCGATATATGCGATGGCAAACAATACGAATTTGCCGAGAAACGCTGATATCGCTGCCAGAGGAAAATTGATTAATGAGCTGATTCCTAAGTCGATGACGAATATTGTGCCGAACCCATACGTGGCGATTATTCCTGCTCCCCACCACCATCCGCTGCGTCCGGTGTCGTGCAGGCGGCGGAATGTGATTGGAATCATCAGAAGATTCATCAGCCAGGATATCGTGTCGTGAGTGATTGCGCAGATGATGATAACGACAAGCGCGGTCCACCAGAATTCCGAACGGCGCGAGCGGCCGTTAAACTGAAAGATTTTGTTGCATGCGGCTTTCAGTGCCTCTCCGATAGAAAGTTGTGGTAATTGTTGTGTATTCATAATCAAAGGTTTTAGAGAGTTTCTTGTCAATTACGAGCGATTAGCACGGTGGCATATGCGGAGATGCCTTCCTGACGTCCGGTGAAGCCAAGCCGCTCGGTGGTGGTGGCTTTTACCGAGATGTCATCTGGATCGCAGCCAATGCATTCAGCCATAGCCTTCTGCATGGCGGGGATGTGGGGATTCATCTTCGGCGCCTCGGCGCAGATGGTGATGTCGGCGTTTCCAAAGGTGTAGCCTTTTTCCCGCAACAAGTCGGCCACGCATCTGAGCAGCTTCTTGCTGTCGATGCCTTTGTAGGCAGGGTCGGAGTCGGGGAAGTGGAAACCGATGTCGCGCAGCGCCGCAGCTCCGAGCATTGCATCGCAGAGCGCGTGGATTGCCACGTCGGCGTCGCTGTGGCCGAGCAGCCCGAGTGAGTGCTCGATTTTCACGCCGCCAATCCAAAGGTCGCGACCTTCGACAAGGCGGTGCACGTCAAATCCGAAGCCGGTGCGGAAGGGTAAAGCCATATCGTTTTATTTTTTGCCTAACAGGTGTTTGAGTCCGTCCATGTCAAACGTCAACGAGAAACGGAGCGTTTGGTCGAGAGGACTGTTTTGAGCCGTTGCAATCATGTATGCTGCGTCGAGCTGCACCACGTTGAGCGAGAATCCGGCACCAAATGAGAAGTACTGGCGGTTGCCCTTCATGGCGTTCTCATAGAAGTATCCGGTACGTACGAAAAACTGCTGGTTGTAGTTGTACTCGGCACCGACGGAGAGCGTGATTTCTTTCAGCTCTTCCTTGAATCCGCCCGGAGCGTCGCTGAACGACTTGAAGATGCCTGAAATCGACGACGTGTTGCGCCAGTCCTCAAGTTTCGACTCATAAGCCTCCTGGTCATAGTTGCCTTCGGCGTCGGTGAAGTCTGACTGGCGTGGACGTGTGGGCACAAGCAGCTTGTTGGCGTCGAGCGAGAGCGCAATGTTGTTGTATTGAGCCACCGGGAAGGTGAATGTTGTTCCGAGGCGGAAGTTTGTAGGCAGGAATGCAGGGTCATTGCCGTCGTTGTACGACACCTTTGAACCGATGTTGGAGATGTTGAAACCCCATGACCATTGGCATTCGTTGCGGCCAACCACAGGATATGTGGTCAGGAAGCCCGAGATGTCGGCGGCGAATGCCGACGCTCCTTTCTGCTGTTCGGCAGAATATGCGTCGGAGAAAGCGAGGTCGGAATAGATGTAGCGCAGAGCCACACCCATGGAGAAGCTTTCCGACAGTTTGCGGGAATAGCCGAGGTCGAAAGCCATTTCGTATGGGTTGACGGAGTTGACAACAGTTCCAGCACCGTCGGTCATCTGAATCTCGCCGAGCGAGAAGTAGCGCAACGATGCGCTGACAGCCTGGTTGTCGCCTCCTCCCATTTTCCAATATCCGGAAAGGTTGGCAAGGAATATGTCGTTGACCAGTTTTCTCAACCATGGGGTGTAGGAGAGACTGACTGCCGCCGAGCTGTAGGCGAAGGCGTATTTCGACGGGTTCCAATATTGCGAATAGGCGTCGGGTTCGGTTGCCACACCGAGGTCGCCCATGGCTGCGCCGCGGGCGTCGGGGGCGATTCCGAGCGATGTCACACCGGTTTGCACTGGGTTGAATTGGTCCTTGCCGTTGCTGTCGGCGAGAGCGGGCAAAGCGATGAGCGATGCCAGGGCAATGATTATATACCGTCTAATTTTCATTCGTTTTCTATAAATGTAGTTCTATTTATCAAAACTGAAAATAGTGGCATTTATTGCTTTACGACTACGATTTTTTTCTGACGGAGGCTTTTGCCGTCGATGATTGCCGTTGCGTTGTAGTTGCCTTCGGCAAGGCGGTTGCCGTTGTAGTCGCTGCCGTCCCATGTGTATGGGAATGAGCCTACGTCGGTGCGCAGCACCACGCTGCCGCTGTTGTCGCTGACAACGAGTTGCGCGTCGGTGTAGTTGTCGGCGTTCTCAACGTCGAATGTCACAGAGTGTATCAGGGCTGTCGTATCGACGGTGAGTGTGGCGTTGTCGCTGACGGCAACGTAGAAGGCTATTGTGCGTGTGGCAACGTTGCCCGACATGTCGGCAACAACAAGTTCTGCCGTGTGTCGGCCTGATTTAAGGTTGTAGATGCCTTGGTCGATTATGCAATTGTCGGCTCCGTCGAGCTGGTAGGAGCACACAGGATAAACATGCTCTCCGCCGTCGATAGAAATGTAGGCAGTCGTGGCAATCTGCTCATGCGACAGGTTGAGGGCAACATCATCGGTCACTTCCGCTTTGAGGTGCAGCGACGATTCCACCTCCATACCGTCCTTGAACGTTGATTTGTCGTTGATGTAGAAGGCGTTGATGGTTGGCGCTGTCGTGTCGTCGGAAACGGCGGAGAGCGAGCGGTCGAATGTCAGACCGTTGTAGAATCCCGACACCACAGTGCCGTCGTTGCTGACAGCGGTCACTTGCAGCGGTTTCTCTTTGTCGTCGGTCGTGATGCAGTTTGGCGCTATGATTGTGGCCGTAAACTCGCCGGCTGTCACGTCGGCGCTTGTCACGGCAAGTTCGGCTCCGCGCTCGGTCAGCGTCTCGTCACCTTGTGTCATATAGTATTTTTCGGAGTCGTAGAGCGAAATCTTCGCATAGCCGTTGAAATCGGTATCGACTTCTCCTGCGTCGTTTCTGACACGGCCTTTTATGGTTATTGGAGTCATAGCACCTATGGCGATGCCCTTCGAGGCGGCGACACCGTTGACTTCGGTCACCTCGGTGCGGTCACATGGGATGTCGACGAGCATTGCCGGGTCGCCGAGCAGGTGGTATTTCAGACGGTTGCGTGAACGGTCGGTTGAGAAGTTTTTCGCAAACATCAACACGCGGCCCCAGGTTTTTTCGTATTTAGCATAGAATCGGCTGTCGGATTCGCTGATGCCGAGATACTTGGCAAACGAGTCGGTCAGGCGTCCGTTCAACGATGTGTATGCCTCGCGTGTCGCTGCCACGGCAGCGATAATGCCGCCGTCGGGGTTGAGCAGCAGTTTGTCGATGAATGAAGTCTGTCCGCCGTCGTATCTGCCCACGTCGCATGAAGAGAAATACATCACTGGCGGCACGTCATATTTCGTGTCGATTGCTTGCTGCAGGTTCATCAGCACGGTCGGTTTGGTGAGCGATGAAATGTTGGAGTGCCCCACGAAGAGGATGAAATTCTGTCCTACATTGAAATCTTCGACCAGTTTCTCGCGTGTGGCCTGCAGATTGTCCACGTTGTCGTAAGGCTCAAGATAAATCTTGTTGAAATTTACGGCATTGTCGTTTCTCGTTCTGATTTCCGGAGTGTCTGATGTCTTCGGGGTTATCTCATAGTTGAAGTTGTCGATAAACGATTCAGTCTGTGTCGTGTGGATGTATTGGTCGCCATATTCGCCAATCATGAGCATGTTGCTCTTCCACGTGTCGGTCTTGCCGGGTTTGTGCGACATGTAGGCAAGCAGTTTGTCTACGTATGTTTTGGCTTCGGCTGCAGAGACAAACGGGATGCGTCCAATCGAGATGTTGAGCAGAGCGTTTGTGCCTTCCACATTGACAGCCTCGTCGTTCATCACGCCGAAATAGTCGTCGGAGCAGTAGGAGGACACGCTGTGGTAGCTGTTGTCGGTCTGATAAGTGAGCAGTGTTTCCTCGATGTCGCCGCCGAAAATTCCGCGGTTGTCGTAGTTGCCGCTGCCGAACAGCAGCAGATAGCGGAATTTCAACGGGTTGCGTGAATAGAGCATCTTGCACAGCTGACGGTATGCGAAAACATCGCGCATGCCGTTGCCGAACTCGTTGAAAATGTCGTCCTGCAGCACCACCTCTACGTCCATGCCGTCGTGCTGGCGGTGGAAGTCGGCAATGCGGTCGGCTTGGGCTTTCAGTTTGGGAGTGGTGATGACGAGCATGTCGGGCGTGGCGAGTGAATGCAGGTTCTGGTTGGCCACGTTGCCTGCAAAAGACACTTGCTTCTGCTGCTTTCCGGTGTCGAAAATCACGTATTCCGCATAAGCCGTTGTGCCAAGATTCGGGACAATGCAGCTTGTCCCCTCACTTGTTGTGATGGTGTATTGTTTTGTGTTGTAGATTTTGTAAGGAGAATTGTTTGGCGTAAACACAAGCCAGGCGTGTGTTGTAGGAGTGGTGTTGCCGATTACGAGTCCTGACTCTTTGGTTGTCTTCACGAGCCAGCGCATTTGTGAGGAGTCGGCAGGAAGGGCAAGCGGCGACTTGTAGGAGACGGAAATATAGTTCATCTTCGCAATCGGCAGCGACACAGACGTGCTCACTTTCGCTGTCACCGACTCAGCCTGCGCCATCGCCTCTGTCACTGGGGTGGACCCGAAAGAAGTGATCAGTTTATAGACTGCGGCATCGGCTGATTTTGACACATTTTTTGTGTCTAAAACCGTGCCGTCGACCGACAGTGTCACAGTTTGCGAGTCGGCGGTTTTTACGCCTGCCGACATGTTTACAACCACATTTGTTCCGCTGATGATGCCTGGCGTAGACATCGTAATTTCAAACTCTTTTGTGCTTGAGAAATCTTCGCCGAGGAAAAGTTTGCCTGAGCGGGTAGGGTTTACGATGTCGTTCTTGTGCCAAATCGACACCACACCGTTCGAGCGCCATTCCTTGACGGAGGCAAGATTGCTTTCGTTGGTGTCGACGGTTTCAATATCGCGTGCATCAAAATCCTCGCTGTCTGTAAGGAAGTAGTAAGAAGCGGGAGAGTAGGCGTTTTTTGAGATTGAGCGGTATATGTCGAAGTTGGTGGTGTAGTCAATGCTCCTTATTTCCTCGTATGTCAAGCCGTTGGCATAGAAGTATAATTTGTCGCCGGTGCGCATTGCCGGCACCTGCTCGAGGTCGTCGGTATAGTCTTTGTTGTAATTGTCGGTGGTCTGGATGCCTCCAGTGCCGAAAATCTTCACTTTTTTTGGGTCGGAGAATCCGAATTGCTTCAACTGTTCGCCGGTGATTTCATAGACGCCGGTTTCGCCGACTTTGATTTTAACCCATTTCCCTGATGAAAGGACGGAAGAGTCCTTGAATTTTGTCGCAGCCTGGCTGCTGAAAGAGGCGAGAATCGCGCCAACAGCCACAGCGATAATGTATTTAGTCATATCTCCTTGGTTATTTTATCTTTATGTTTATTGATTCAAAGTCGCCCAAACGAGCTGTTACACGGCTGTTGATTTCCGCATCGCGCCATTCGCCGTTTTCAATTAGTATCAAGTCGCCGATTTTCAGAGTGAAATACCGGCTTGCCGTCGCGATGCATTTGTCGAAGTCGGCAGATGACGGCAACGTGAATTTTTCTGTATCTTCCCCGTTGATTTCCAGTGTTGCGGTGTTCTTGCCGAGCATTGCGATGTCGGTAGGAGTCATCTCGCCAACGATATGCGAAGCGTCAAACGATGTTGCCAACGCTCTCGGTTTGCCGTTGGCGTTGAGGGTGTCGAGCAAGTCTTTTGCCTCAAACACAAGGCATAGCCCAGCCTCCTCGTAGTATCTGTTTGCAAACCGTTGCGCTATGTTTTTTCCGAGGCGGCACACGTGTACCGCGGCGGCTGCGCTGAATTGGAAGCGGCTTGCGAAGTCGGGCACAAAAAACGGCTTGCCGCTCTTTTGGATTGCAGAGTCGGGGATTACGTCGATTTCCAGTTTTTCAGGATTGTCGGTGTTGCGGAATTTTATGATTTTCATTTGTTCCCGTTGATTCTGTTGTACATTACTGCCAGGTGGGCATAGATGGAAGTGTTTTGGATAACCACATTGTCAGCCACCTTGATGCGGAATGGCGTGAAATTCCAGATGGCGCGCAGTCCGTTTGCCACAAGCAGGTCGGCCGACTCCTGGGCGTGTTCCACCGGCACGGCAAGGATGCCGATTTCAGCCTTGTATTGCTTCTCGCGTTCCGGAAGTTCGGAGATGTGGTAGATGGGAATGCCGCAGATTTCTGTGCCTACAACTTTCTCGTCAACGTCGAAACCAGCCACGATGTGCAGTCCGAACTGCATCAGTCCAGAGTCTTGAATCAGTGCGGAGCCGAGGCTTCCTGCGCCGATCATGAAAGCGGTGTGGTCGTTGTGGAATCCGAGGAAATTTGACAATTCGGTGGCGAGCGTCTCAACCTGATAGCCGATGCGTGTTTTTCCCTTGATGTTGAGAAACGACAAGTCTTTGGCAATCTGCGACGCGTCGACATTGATTTTGCGTGAAATCTGTGTCGACGAAACATATTCTATCTTCTGGGTGCGAAGCATATTGACGTATGCCAAGTACCACGGAAGCCTGCGCAATGTTGGCTCAGGCAATAGAATCTTCTGACCATCCTCGTTCATTGTAACTCCTAATTTATTAACTTCCTTACAAACTGCAAAATTAGTTTTTTTTGTCAAATTTTGCAAATGTGGATACCTGAATCGAAGAATCGAAGATCAAACAAGCAAGCGCGGAATTAATATATTATATTCTGCTTGATATTATTATTTGTTGAACTTTTTTATTTGTTGGGGCTGCGATAATTGTTAATTTTGCATATTTGTCATTGTAAAAGCTATTATTATGAACCGATTTTTGCGAATACTGCTGTATTTAACCATTCTATTGAATTGCATTCCCGACGCGTTTGCAGACCGATTCAGGGTGTCTGACGAATATGTGACAGTCTTTGCCGAACCCGAGAGAATAACTAACCTCGGACGCGCATACCGTGGCGAAGTCTATGAATCGGAGGGTACTGACGGGAGTATGTTTGTCTTCACGTTCCATGGCCGCAAGGCTTATATAGCCTCTTATTGCTGCGAAATGGTGGACGAAGGCAGCAGTCAACAAAGCCAGACCTCCGTCGCTCAGCGACAGCCGGCGTCGGAGCCTGTTGCGGAAGGACGTGAAAGCGTAGAGCCGTTGCAGGAAAATAATATGGATAACCGCATCGAGTATGTCGAGGAATCGGGCGACGGCGCAGCCTCAGGCGCACACATGCCAGGATGGATTACGGGCATAATCTCGCTGATGATGCTGTTGGGCATTGCTGTGGGGCTGTGGTCGCTGTTTGGCCCTAATTCGTGCGAGAATTTCTTTGACTCTCTTGCGGGAACAAGGGTGACCTGGTGCTCGAAAGCCACCTATTTCCGGCCGCTTATTTTCGTGTTTGTCGCAGGCGCGGCGTTTGGCGTGACGCATAACTTCTACGTTGCATTCGCATTGCCGGTGGCGTATGAGATTATCCTGCTGTGCATGCGGGCAAAGAAACTTGGAGGACTTCGTCCGGCAGTGGTGGAGGCATTCTTCTTGTTATTCCACGGCATAGGGTATTTGATTTTTTGTTGGTTGTTTCTTGCCGCAGTGTTTCTTGCCGGCGGCTCGTCGAAAGGCTCTAACTCTAAAAAGCGCGACGTCAACCACCGCTGTGGGAGATGTTGCTATTATGTTGCCGGCACTCCCAGCGACCAATGCTCTTTTCATCGCCACACCGTCCATCCTGACGATTACTGCGAAACATTCAAAGGATAGTAAAAAAATAAGTAGGGTTCATAAACCCTACTTATTTTTTCTCCTACTTGATTCTCTATGTCGAAAAATAATCCGATGCGATTATTCCGAAGCCACTGCGATGCGTTGGGTGATCGACGCCTCGTCGCCGCCGTTGGTCGAGACCGTTGCGCGGTAGATGTAGATGCCGCGCTGCACGCGCATTCCGCTGCCGTCGGTAAGGTTCCATGTTATAGGCATCGACTTGTACATATCGCTGCGTCCGGTCAACGATGTGCTCCAGACGCTGTGTCCCATCATGTCGTAGATGCTCAGCGTTACGTTGAGCACCGCGTCGGGGCGGTTGTGCTCGATGTAGAAGTCGGCCTTTGTCTTTGCCGGGTTGGCTGTTGAGTAGACTCTGAACAGCTGCGGCTTGATGCCGTTGACCACACTGAATGCGATTGTCTTTTCCGACATGTTGCCAAGCACGTCCCACACGCGGAACGTCAGTGTGTGCTGTCCCTCGGCGAGTTCTCCCATCTGGTAGTTTATGTGGCTCACGCCGTCGGTGTCCTGCGAGAAATAGTTCTCAAGACCGGAAACAACGGTTGTTCCGTCGATAGTCGCGGTTATGCCGTGTCCGATGTCGACTGGCGACAGGTTGATTCCCGACACGTCGTAGACCGATGCCACGAGAAAAGGAGTCTCGTTCACCTTGTCGCCGTCTTTGAATGCCGTTGAGTTGAGTGCGAGCAGGCGTATCTCCGGTCCGTCGGTGTCGTCGGCTGGCGACTCGTCGAAACCGTAGATGTAGAAGTCCTCGTTCTTGCCTACGGCGTCGCCTTTGTTCTCGTCCTGAGCATACAGGTTGACAAGAGCTGGAGTGTAGTTGTTGATAATGCCCGTAGGCATACGAAATTTCATTTTGAACAGGCCGTCCTTAACCTCTCCCGAACCAACAAACAGTCGGTTGGTGTGGTCTTGGTAGGTCACTTTGCACTTGTCGTCGGTGTCTGTGCCGCCCTCGTAGTAGCCGTTGGTGGTTATCGACACTTCCGCGTCGTAGACGGTGGTTGTCAGCGTACCATTGTAATCGGTCATGGTAATCCCGTCGGCATCGACAACCTTTCCCTCGAGTTCCACTTCCTGTCGCGCCATAGTCTCCGGTTTCACCTCGCCGTCGACGCTTTCGCCGTTGACCGCTGTCAGCCGGATGTCGTATTTAGGGTATTTCAAGCGCAGCGCAGGGTCGCCGATGAGTGCGTATTTGAGGCTGTGCTCGGTGTTTTTTGTCATTGTCGAAGAGTAGCGCGAGTGGGTGTACCAATAGTTGTTCTTGGCATTCATCACGATGTCGCCGAGGCGTGGCATCTCGCCGTTTGGCAGAGGCTTGAACATCTCGGCGCCGACAGCGCGGCAGAGGTCGCCGTTGCCGCTTATCGACGTCACGCGCGAGCCTGTCAGCAGTCCGATGAATCCGCCGCGCGAGTTTAGAAACAACACTTCGCCTCCCGACACGGTAGGAGAGTCCCAGCGAGTGAACTCGCAAGTGCCGGTAAACACGAAAGAGGGATGGCTGTAGAAGAATTCGTTCTCAATGTCGGGCCAGCGCAGCAGTCCGTTGTGGGTCCACGATGTGGGGTTGGCATGGCCTACGTAGGAGGCAAACAGCACACCATTCTTGAAGTTTTGAAGCATCTGGGTGCGCGCCTCCGGGAAAGAGTGGCCCGAACCGCTCGACGAGGCTTTGTAGGCATCGATAAACAGCCGTTGTATCAGATAATTGCCCGCTCCATTCGCTCGCAGACTGTCGATGGCATCGTTGGAGTCTCTCATGTGGATTCCGCTGTCGCCGTCGTCGGCAATCATCATTATGCGCGTCTTCCAGTTGCCCATGTCGGGGTTGCTGATGTAGTCGCTGATTTTCTGCACAGTCTCGGTTGCTTCTGCCGCGCTTTTAACGGGGATGCGTCCGATGCCGATACACATTTTGCGCAGGTTCGTGCGTCCGGCGTCGCTGCCGTCCTCAAGGAAGCCGTACACGTCGTCGGTGTTGAAACTGCTGCTCTCGCTTGTGATGTCGGCCGACTCCCAAGTGAGCAGCGTCGGGTAGCCGAGGTTGCGTGCCGTCGAGGTGATGCGTCGGTTGTCAAACACCGCGCGTCCGAACAGCAGCAGGTAGCGGAATTTGTCGTTGCTGTATTGGTCGGCTGACGCAGTGCGGTCGTACCACATCTTCGCCACCTTGCGGTATGCCATTGCGTCGGGAGTTCCCGACGAGAATTCGTTGTAGATTTGTTCGTCGGTAAGCACGGTCACTGCCATGCCGTCGTTGGCGCGGTGCATGGCAGCGAGGCTCTCCGCCTGGTTTCTGAACGCCGCCGGCGTGATTATCAGCATCGTTGGCGGTGTCATGGCGTGGATGTCCTGATTGCTCACGTTGCCCACCAACGATGGAGTGGGGAAGGAGGCAGCGGTGTTGAACGCCACGTATTCGCGCTTGCCATTTTCCGTTTGGCGGAACTGTGCTGAAGCGTTGTCGGCAAGGAAGTCAACTTTCAGCGGCGCATAGGTTGTGGTTACGTCCCATATCGCCGTCTTTTCATTGATGCCGCTGACGGCAAACACGCTGTCGCGGCAGTTTGCCGTGAAGCTGCGGAAGTCAATTTGCTTGTCGGCAAGGTTGAGGTTGCGCAGGTAGTTGACGGTGATGTAGTCAAGGTTGGCAAGGCGCACAGCCGTGCCGGTGGAAAACGACAGCTGCAGTGTCATTTTTTCGCCAGGATAGGACACAGTGCCGATAGATGAGGCAGTGGAGCAGATGTCGTATTCGTTGCTGCCGCTGAGCGAGCTGACGCTCACTTTCATCACTTCCTGTTTTCCGGAAGTCACGGTGAGCGCGCGCGCGGTGCCCGATGTGTGGTAGGCTGCGAATGCCACTTTCACCACCGGGTCGGTGTCGCTGACGATGCCGGGCAGGTTGAACTGAAAACTTTGTGTGCCCGCAGAGCGGAAATCCTCGCCGAGCAATGTGCGGCCGGTGGTTCCTGGGGCGGTAAGCTCTTTTTCGTGGTAAATGCGGGCAAGCGTGTTTGTTATCACTTTGTCGGACGCTTTCTCCGCTTTGGCAGTGGTCTGCATCTCAGCCACATCGATGTCGTTGCGGTCGGTGATGAAATAGTAGCCGGCGGTTGCATACGGGTTCTGTTGCTGCTGAAAGCGGATTTTGCCCGATGTCTCTGTCCACGACACGTTGCTTTGAGCGTAGAACAGGATTCTGTTGCCCGAGCGCATCACCGGCACTTGCGGCAGGTCGTCGATGTAGCCGTTGCCCATGATTTCAGAAATCATGGCGCCACCGTAGCCGAATATCTTCACTTTAGAGATGTCGCTGAAGCCCCAGCCCGACAATGTCGCTGCTGAAATCTGATAGATGCCCGTGTCTTCAACTTTTATTTTTACCCATTTGCCGGTGTTGAGGGCGGAAGTCTCGGCGTATGACGCCGCATTGCCGCTTATTGCCGCAAGTAGGGCAAAAAAGAATAAAATATATCGTATAGCCTTGTGTTTCAACATAATCCGAATATCCAATCGTTTGCTGTAAGGAAAAGATTCCTTATCAATATATTAACGCAAACGGTTGGCGTTTATTGTAGCGTAGAGCATATTCGCCACGGAAATCGCTTTTTCGGTTTTCGCGGTGTACTGTTGCCATTCGCTGGCAGTGCCGTGCCACAGGTCAAGGTCGACATCGCTGTCGATGCCAGGGATGGATCCTTTGTGGCTGTACTGCCAGAAAGTCCAGTTTTTGCCGCGGTTGGGTTGGGTGAACGAGCAGAGCCATACGCCGCAGTCTGCAAACTCGTCGCGCACGTGGTTGTCGAATCCTTTCTTGTTGCTGTAGATAATCACTGGATAGCCGTAGGCGGTAAGCTCATCGACCATGTCATGGATTTTGCGGGTGACGATGTCGGCGGGGGTGTAGGGGTTGGTGTGCGACTCCACGTCGATGACCAGTGGCAGCGACAACGGGCGTCCGGCAATGGCTTTGAGCAGATTGTGCGCTTGCTTCACGCCGTCGACGTCGAATCGGAAAAAGTGGTAGACGCCGGTCTTCAGTCCGGCTTCGTGGGCTTTGCGCAGGTTGCTGTTCATCGCGCTGTCGCGGAACGTAGCACCTTCGGTGGCTTTGACAAAAACAAATTCGGTGCCCGCCGCACGGGCTTTTGCAAAGTCGATATTGCCGTTGTGGGCAGAAACGTCGATGCCTGATATCTTGTAGGCGTCGATGTCGAGCGACTCCGACGGCGATATGACGTTGCCGTTGAGAATGGAAATCGCAGCTGTTGCCATGCCGATGAAGGCAAGCAGCAGCGCCACAATCAGTAATATGTGACGTTTGCGCAGCGCCATGCTATTTCTTTATTTTGAATCGCTTGCCGTCCCAATGATATGTGATACCGCTGTTTACGAAAGGCATCACGGCAGCGGAATCCTCGCGCGACAGAAACTCTCCGACCGTGAGACGCGCCTCCACATCGCCGTTTGGAAGAAAGCGGTAGTCGATGAGCGGGAAGTCGATTTTCGACTCTATCTCGCTGAGAGTCTTCTTGTCTTTGGCGGTGAGGAAGTCCCTGACTTTCGGCTCCTTAATCAGGCTTACGCTTGGAGAACCCAAAGCATAGGTCTGGCTGAACGAGATGTGGCTGTCGGTGGCTGGCATCTTTACGCGGTTGATTACGCCGAAGAGCTTGTCGCCGTGGTTGTTGGCATACATCTGCACCTCCGTTTCCGACACCGATGATGTGGAAACCTTCATGTAATGGTCGCCGGCGATTGAGTCGATTACGGCCTGTCCGCCAAGCCGTGTCGGCATGTGCTTGCGCATTCCGCTGGCGTAATAGTCGAGCATGTCCATCCTTACCGACTGTTCGATTGTGTTGAACTCGTCGGCAAAGAGAAAGAAGTCGGAAACCGACTCGATGCTCACTTCGGCGACAGAGTCTACTTCAGTGATGCTGTCGGCATCCTCATGCCAAGAGGCAGCCTGCGGCGATGGGAAAGTTCCGGCATACGCTGCCGATACAACGGCGATGCCGAGCACTGCATATATAGGTTTCATAGCACTTTATCGTTTGCTCTTTTTACTTTTTCTCTTGAATTTGCCGAAGCTGTCGTCGCCGTCGGCATGGCGGCCCTTGCTGTTCGACTTGCGCTCGGAGCTGTGGGCGTAGTCGCGGTTTGGGTCGGCAATCTCGGCATATAGGCGCTTGCCGAAGTAGCGGGCGTTTTTCAACGCCGACACGGTGCGGCGCGATTCGCCTTTTTTCACGTCAAACAATGCGTAGCCGGGGAACAAGTCGATGCGGCCAATCTCCACGCGTCCCTCCATGTTCTGGTTGAGGGTCTCTATCAGGCGCGCCGGGAAGAAACCGTCGTTCTTTCCAGCGTTCACGTAGATGCGCTCATATCCCTGCTCTGCGGTGCGGCGGTCTTTGTTCTGCCGCGAGCCGCTCTGCTGCTTGTCGCGCGGCTCTTTGTCGTCGCGTTTGGCTTTCCGGTCGCGCGGCTTGCGCTCTTCGTAGTCGATGGCTTCGGGCGCATCCTTGTAGTATTCAAGCAGACGGTTGAATTCAAGCGACACGATGCGTTTCAGCAAGTCGTTTTCCGACAGCCATTCCAACTTTTTCACGATTCCCGGCAGATATTTTGCAATTTCGTCCTCGTTCACCTTTACGCGTTCTATGCGGTCGGCAAGGTTGTATAGTTGCTTTTCGATGATGCGTTGCGGTGTTGGCACCGAACCCTTCTCGAAAGTTTTTCCGATTTTCTTCTCTATTGTGCGCAGGCGCGACTTCTCGCGCGAGTGGATGATGGCAACCGACACGCCGGTTTTGCCGGCACGTCCGGTGCGTCCGCTGCGGTGCGTGTATGTGGCTGGATCGTCGGGCAGACCGTAGTTGATTACGTGGGTCAGATTGTCTACGTCAAGACCGCGTGCTGCCACGTCGGTGGCAACGAGCAGCTGCAGGGTGCGTTCGCGGAATTTCTTCATCACCGTGTCGCGCTGCATCTGCGACAAGTCGCCGTGGAGGGCATCGACATTGTAGCCGTCGGCAATCAGGTTGTCGGCAATCTCCTGAGTCTCGCGCCGGGTGCGGCAGAAGATGATTCCGTAGATGTTGGGATTGGAGTCGGCGATACGCTTGAGGGCAAGATACTTGTCCTTGGCGTTTACCATATAATATATGTGGCGCACATTCTCCGAGCCCTCGTTGCGTGTGCCTATTACAAACTCCTGAGGGTTGTGCATATAGTTTTTCGCTATTTTGGCGATCTCGTCGGGCATGGTGGCTGAGAACATCAGCATTTTGCGGTTGTCGGGCACGTTGTCGAGGATGGCGTTGATGTCGTCGAGGAAGCCCATGTTGAGCATCTCGTCGGCTTCGTCAAGAATCACGGTGTGCACGCCGCTGAGGTTCACCTCGCCGCGCTTTATCAGGTCGAGCAGTCGCCCAGGTGTGGCAACGATAATCTGCACACCCTTGCGCAGCGTGCGGATTTGGCTCTCGATGCTCGAGCCGCCATAAACCGGCAGCACACTGAGACCGGGCGTGTATTTCGAGAAATCGGCAAGGTCGCCGCCGATTTGCAGGCAGAGTTCGCGTGTCGGTGATATGATTAGAGCCTGCGGTTGGCGCAGCGACGTGTCGGTGCGCTGTATTACGGGCAGTCCGAACGCCGCGGTTTTGCCGGTACCGGTCTGTGCGAGAGCCACAACGTCGCCGTCTTCGTGGAGCAGGTGTGGGATTACTTTCTCCTGTACAGGCATCGGTTTTTCAAATCCCATATCCTTGATTGCGTGCAGCAGGTCTTCTCTTATTTCTAATTCTTCAAATGTCATCTGTTTTTTTCGTCTTAAATGTTTTCGTTCAGCGCGCTTTGCCCCAAATCTGCTGCAAAATTACGGAATTTTGGGCTATGATTGGCAAATACTTGTAAATTAATTTGGTGTGACGGTGAAAAAGGGGTGGCGGAGGCGTTGTGCCCGATGGCTTGTCGTTAACACATATTAAATTTTTGGCGGGTTGCCGATAATTTGGTGCTGGAAATATGCTTTGTTATTAAAGTTGGTATAAAACTGACGGATTGAAACAAAATGGCAGCAAATTTAATTGCTATGGCTTGAATAAGTGGGCGAAGAAAACAAAAATAAAAATATGTTTTACAACATAGTTGCATAACAATGTTGTGCAGGAATGTTTAATAAAATGAAATTTTACCGAAAATTAAAAAAATAACTCACAAACGTAAAATTTTGATTACAATTCTTGTAAATATCGAAAAATAACGCTTATTTTGTGGCTTAGAAATCGTTTGAGACAACGATGTACTAATATAAAACTATGTTTAATCTGAATCAAGTATGGACAAATTTGCTGAACGAAAAAAATTTACTTCATGTAAATTAGTTGCGGCTGCCGCAGTCGCAATGTGTTTGCTAGGCAGTGCGGGATTCGAGGCTAATGCCGCCCCCGCTCCGCAAGTTGTATCCGCTCAGAAAGCAACTCTAACCATTTCTGGTACAGTAAAAGACTCCAAGGGAGAGCCTGTCATTGGCGCCAACGTTATGGAGAAAGGTACCAATCGTGGTATAGTTACTGACTTGGACGGTAAGTTTACGCTTAAAGTAACCCCTGGAGCAACAATTACAGTTTCTTATTTGGGTTACAAGACACAGACCCTCAAGGCTGCGCCGACAATGAACGTTTCCTTGGAAGAGGACAACGCTCTTCTTGACGAAGTCGTTGTGGTAGGTTTCGGTACTCAGAAACGTGCCAACCTCACCGGTGCTGTAGCAACAGTCGATGTGTCGAAGGCAATGGACGCACGTCCAGTGGGCGATGTTACCAAAGCCCTTCAAGGTGCTGTTCCTGGTTTGACTATCACAACAGGTGACGGTGCGATCAACTCAGCCGCATCTATCAAAATCCGTGGTACGGGTACGTTGTCAAACGGACAGTCGTCAAGCCCGCTTATCGTTGTCGACGGTGTGCCTACCGACGACATCACTTTTGTCAACCCTGACGATATCGCAGAAATCTCAGTATTGAAAGATGCTGCTTCTTCTGCTGTATATGGTACTCGTGCAGCATTCGGTGTTGTATTGATTACTACAAAATCAGGACAGAAAGGCGACCGCGTTTCTGTAAAATATTCAAACAACTTTGGTTGGAGCAACGCAACTGTATTGCCAGACTACGGCTCAGTGCCTGAACAAATCGAGGCATTGCTTCAGACCAACTACCGTAAGGGTGCCGACCCGGAATTGTTCGGTATGTATCTCGACAAGATGCTTCCTTACGCAAAGGCTTGGTACGAGCAGAACGGTGGCAAGAAGAAAGGCTACAGCGAGATGTTGCCATACCAGAGCATGGACAATGTGGGCGACTTCTATCAGGACCCTGTGACAAAAGCCACTATGTACTATGCTGACTGGGATGTAAAGGATATTATGTATCGCACCGCTCCTTCTCAGAAGCACAACGTAAGCTTGGACGGCAGCTCGGGCAACACAACATATCGCGTTTCGTTCGGTTATGACAAGCGTGAAGGCTTGATGTCGTTTGTAGACAACTCTGTGAAGCGCTACAACGCAAGCGCCAACCTCTCAACTCAAATATTCTCTTGGTTGAAAGCCGGTGCTCAGGTAAACTATTCGCAGAAAGACTATGACGGACAGAACATGTGGGGCCGTGGCGGTTACACATACTTCTGGCGTTGGGGTTCTTACTTCGGTCCTTACGGATACCGCAAGTATGACGGCGACGGCAAGTACTACGACGCTCAGCCGATCGCTGACCGTAAGCAGAGCGGTGAGCATGAGGATATTGCCCGCAACACTCGCTTGCAAGGTTGGATGGAGGCGAACCCAATCAAGGGCTTGAACATCCACGCCGACTTCACGTATGACATGACAGACATCAACGTGCGCAAGTCATATCTGCCTATCTATGGTTGGAACAACTGGTCTAACTCAAGCACAGCTCCATCTTATTTGGTACAGCAGAAAGACACTTACGCTCAACAGGAGAATACCCGTCAGAATGTCTGGACAGTCAATGCTTACGCTACCTACGACTTCGACGTGGCTGAGGACAACCACTTCAAGGTTATGGTCGGCGGACAGGCAGACCGCAAGTATTACAACTACTTCTCTGCACGCAAGAATGTCCTTTCTGACAATGACAAACCTTATCTTGGCTTGGCAACTGGTGGTGCCGACGGTACAAGCATGACAATCACCAACACCATCACCAAGCACGCAACTGCAGGTTTCTTCGGCCGTATCAACTACGACTATAAGGGAATCTACTTGTTGGAGGTTAACGGTCGCTACGACGGTTCTTCTTCATTCCCAGCCAACGACCAGTGGGCATTCTTCCCATCGGCTTCTGTCGGCTACCGTTTCTCTGAGGAAGCTTACTTCGAGAAGGCTAAACAATATGTAAGCAACGCTAAGTTCCGTGCTTCTTATGGTCACATCGGTAACGAGGCTATCGGTGACTATATGTTCTTGGAGCAAATCTCTAAGTTGGGTACAAGCTATACCAGCTGGGTAAATGCCGGCGGTACATTCTTGTCAATGTTGAACACACCTTCAATGGTGTCTTCTACTTTGTCTTGGGAGCGTATTGCAACAACAGACATTGGTCTTGACCTTGGTTTCTTGAACAACCGCTTGAACGTTACGTTCGACTGGTTCCAGCGCGACACTAAGGACATGCTTGCTCCTGGTATGACTCTTCCGGCTACTCTTGGTGCTTCTGCTCCTTATGCAAACAGCGGTTCGCTCCGCACCCGCGGATGGGAGCTCGGTATCAGCTGGAATCACCGCTTCGGCGATGTTGACGTTTTCGCAAGCGCCAATATCTATGACGGCAAGACAAAGGTTACTGAGTACAACAACCCTAACAAGTTGATCAACCAATTCTACAGCGGTATGGAGTATGGTGAAATCTGGGGCTTCGAGACAGACCGCTACTTCGAGGAGTCAGACTTTACAGGCAAGAATGCCGACGGCTCTTGGATTTATGCTCCGGGCGTAGCTGACCAGACTGGTTTGCAGCAGGGCACATTCGTTTACGGTCCTGGCGACATCAAGTTCAAGGACTTGGACGGCAATGGAGTGATCAACGGTGGCGATCCTACAATGAAAGACGCTGAAGGCAACCTTATTCCTGTAGGTACTGTACGCAACCACGGTGACTTGAAGAAGATTGGCAACTCAACTCCTCGCTATGAGTACTCATTCCGTTTGGGTGCTGCTTGGAAGGGTATCGACGTTGACTTGTTCTTCCAGGGTGTAGGCAAACGCGACATGTGGTATGTGAACGCATTCACAATGCCATTCTCTCGTGGCGCCGATGCTACTTACTCACACCAAAACTCTTACAACAAGATGATCTTCGACGACGCTCGCAACATTATCGGTTACGAGATCAATCAGAACAACGATTATCCTTGTATGTATGACGGTATGGCAGGTGCAGGTGCTGTTTCTGGCTTGTCACAAGGTCGTTACAACTTCTATCCTCAATCGAAATACTTGCTCAACATGGCTTACCTCCGCTTGAAGACAGTGACTATCGGTTACACTCTTCCACAGGAGATTACAAAGAAGGCTCTGATTCAGAAAGCACGTATCTATTTCACTGCTGAAAATCCTTGCTTGATTTACAACGGTCTCGGCAAGAACCCGATCGACCCTGAAATCGGTAGCACTTGGACAACAAGCAAGTCTTACAGCAATGGTACATTCGGACGTACAGATCCAATGATGCGTACTTATTCATTCGGTTTGCAGGTAACATTCTAATTCTCTAAATTTACGAAACAATGAAAACAAAGATAGCATTAGGCATTTTCGCACTCGCCGGACTCTCGCTTGCAAGTTGTGACGATTTCCTCGACAACAACCGCTATCCGTTGACTTCGGAGGTGAGCAACCCTGAGTTCTGGAGCAATGAGTCGCTCGTTGAGCAGGAGTGCAACTATATGTATAATTTCTTCTCTGGATATGGTCGTGGAAACTCTCTCGGTGAGTTCTATTTCAGCACTCTTTCCGACGACCAGGCTGGTAACTCGTTTACGGAATGGAACAACAAGACTGTTCCGAGTTCATCTGGCTTGTATTCAGGCCCGTATGAGAACATCCGTCACTGTATGTCAATCATCGAAGGCGTACGCAGCTCAAAACTTGAGGCTGCGAAGCGCAACAACTTCGAGGGTCAGGCTCGCTTGAACCGTGCAATCCAATTCTTCACTTTGGTGAAACGCTATGGTGATGTGACTTGGGTTGACCACAAAGTTGACGTTAACGACAAGGGTCTTCTTTACGGTCCGCGCACAAACCGCGACGTTGTTATGGACTCTGTGCTCCGCGACCTTGACTATGCGATTGCAACAATCTCTACCAATAACGGCAAGCAAGTTTGGAGCAAGGATTTGGCATTGGCAGTGAAGAGCGACATTTGCTTGTGGGAAGGCACATTCTGCAAATATCGTACTGCTGCTGAAAACGGCTATGCTGCCGATGAGGCACGTGCTAACAAATACTTGCAGGAATGTGTCAGTGCTTCAGAGCAACTGATTGGAAAATATCCTATCGGTGCAAGCTATAAGGCTTTGTATCAGAGTGTACGCGCTGATGCTCAAAAGAATGGCGAGATTATCTTTATGAAGGCATACGACCAGCAGAATATGTGTCACTCAACCGTTTCTTACACTTGCTCCTCTACTAAGGTGAACGGTATCACAAAGGACGCGTTCGACGCATATCTCTTCAAAGATGGCAAGCCTTTGGCTTTGACTTCGGAGAACAAGTCAGACCTTCCAGTCTACAACGATAAGGGTGAATACTCAATTGCAGATCTTCTCGCAGTCCGTGACGGACGTCTGTCGGAAACTATCGACCCGGTTATCTTCTATCAGGACATGACATGGCAGCGTGCAGGCGCAATGGCGATGACTTCTTCTACTGGTTATGGTGTAGCTAAATTTGACAACACTTCGTTGCCTATTGACGACCGTCAGAACACAGTGAAGAACTACACTTGCGCACCTCTCTACTGGGGAGCACTTATCTGCTTGAACTATGCTGAGGCTAAGGCTGAGCTCGGCACTCTTACAGATGCCGACATGAACCTCACTCTCAACAAGCTTTATGAGCGCGCTGGTCTTCCAGACCAGACTGTAGCATCGTTGACTGCAATGAACGACCCTGCTAACAATATGGGCGTAAGCAGCTTGATTTGGGAAGTTCGCCGTTGCCGTCGTTGCGAGTTGATTATGGACAAGGACTATCGTTATTGGGACTTGGTTCGTTGGCACAAACTCGACCTCCTCGACAGCTCAGTGCATCCAAACATTCTCTTAGGTGCGAATGCTTCTACAGCAACTGTTAAACCTGATATGAACGGCAACTACGTAGATGGTTCATTCAACCACGTGCGTACGTTTGATGCTCGTCAGTATCTGTATCCAATTCCTGGAGACCAGATTGCATTGACCAACTCTGCTGTTTCTCAGAACACACCTTGGAAATAAACAGTAGCAAATAATTGATATTCTTGAGTTCAACTTATAAATGCAACTTTTTGGGTGCGGATAATAAGCAATAA